>Ga0325402_1000952_pt1 | contig 22446 bp, 22 predicted proteins | sample PopdelMetagenome_22_FD_207212 | JGI IMG/M metagenome (GOLD analysis project Ga0325402, IMG submission 207212) | Populus deltoides microbial communities from Bellville, Georgia, United States - Xylem-PdKOR-R3 | ecosystem: Host-associated > Plants > Phyllosphere > Stem > Wood/Secondary xylem...
AAAATAATTTAGTTGAATTTCTTATATAAATTGAACCAACTGAGAGATACTCACATCTTAAAATATCAACGACTTTAATACTTGATAAAACTAAATTTTCATCTGTTAAAAGACTGGAGAAAAATTAAGATTTTTCAGAATCACAAGTTTTTCCAAAATCATATATTTAAACAATAATCAGATTTGCCTTTTATTATCATCCATACGTTTTCTTTTACCCTAATTATCTCCAGCAACTATCCGGAGTCTAATGACTAAAATATCCCCAATTTTCTGTCTTTTCTTGAATTCAATTAACATCCACTAGTATCTTGCACTTACTTACAAGATGACCAACTTACCCGCTCCCCGTCTCCCCGTCTCTCAATGAAATGGCATGGAGATGGAAACTGGGAGGTTAATTCTGTCATTCAGACTATTTTTTTTTTTCTTTTCTGGCGTCAAACTGTCTCCAGCCTCTCTTTTCTTGCCTTAAACTGACATAAACACCCCCAAGATATTGTCTAAAGGAATCCCAAAATCATACTTCCGTCAATCTCCCTCCCATCTTTCTTCTGAAATTTCCACCACCGGCAGCTGTCCACAAGCTATTATTAGATCACTTACATACAGTCGCACAGCACAGAGTCATTTGCTGATCAACAATGGCTTCGATCCAGTTCACTCTGTCTCCTACTTCCTCCATCCGCTCCTCACCATCCTTCGCCGGTTCTCCTGCAAACCCCATCACGCCCCAATACTCCTCTACCCCCACAAAGGATCTCTTCTCCTACTGCAAGCTATCGTCAAGGCAAAAGAATGTGATCAAGAGGAATGGCAGCAGAAACCTGGTTTCTACAGTGAGGTCGAGCTTGGACACGGCGGGTCCCACTTCCGCTGTTGGACAGGTCACTGAGGTCACCAAGGACACCTTCTGGCCCATCGTTAACTCTGCCGGGGATAAGACTGTCGTCCTCGACATGTACACCCAATGGTAATACATATGTTATGTTTGTTTTTCTTATCTCTTCTTTTAAAATCAATTTGCTCTTCGACTCTTCATTGGATTGGATAATAGTAGTATGTACTCCTACGGGTTGCCCATCTAGATGTTCATACAGATTATACTACTCCTTGTCAAGAATTGGCTTTAAGATTGAGCTTGATTCTGAGAGTCAAGAACAGCTCGCCGTTTGACTGGTATGAAAATGAATCGAGTTTTAATTGGATATAGCATGTGTTTCAATGCAATTAAACATCGGCGTTTTACCCTCTCCATGCTCATTCATCCTTTCCCCGTTGAGCTAGCTACATCTCATGGGCCGTAGTGCTTGTCAAGCAATTCCACTAGCTATAAGAAAAACTATCGCGTGTTTCATACCATGATAACATATTGATTGCATAATCCGATCACATCTCTGGATTGATACTTGCTTCAATCCTTCCATTTCAGTTCCCATTACTAGTTTTGACTTTGTTTGTTCCTTGTGATTTTTAGGTGTGGCCCTTGCAAGTTAATAGCTCCAAAGTACAAGGAATTATCCCAGAAGTATGATGATGTTGTGTTCTTAAAACTTGATTGCAACCAAGAAAACAAGGTAAGTAGCTGCCATACCTTATTGATCGAAGCTTAATGACATGCACACACGAGAAACACCACCTGGGAGACCACCCTCTGAATTTGATAATTGTTGGCAGCCGTTGGCAAAAGAGCTTGGCATAAAGGTAGTACCGACCTTCAAGATTCTCAAGCAAGGCAAGATCGTAAAGGAAGTAACCGGGGCCAAATTCGATAATTTAGTTATTGCCATTGAGAGTGTCAGATCCACCAGCTGAATCTCCTTTCCTATTATTCCCTCTCGTGGAAACCATTCTGCTTCGATATAATTACTCTTCCTCTGTGTGTACTTATTTAATGCTGTACGGGTGGAAATGAAATGGTTTAAACCTACAGTGAAAGAAACTGCCTGTGATGGATTTTTGTTTTTTTTCTTTTCCTCTAATGTCGTTTCTCTGGAGCAGCCATGCATTCAAAATAATCCAAAGTATCAAGGGTAAATTACAATGATCACTTGATATGATTTGTTCGTGGTAGGTAACAGCATCTCATGTATTAAATAGTGCAAACATTAGGTGGCATACTGTGCTGTAAGGATTTGAGGTGCCAAATGTTACCACACTCATTGTTGTGAATCGCATGGCATTAACTCGTGTTACTCTTGCCCTGCCTTTGTTGGGAGGTAAATCCAGAGCCAGTGCTGGGAGTTTTTTGATGAGCACGCCAGCTGTCGATCAAAGAGAAAAATAGCCTCAGCTTTCTAGGTGAATAAAATGACTTGCATAGGGAGGTGGCAGAAGCACTCTTCCATAAGAACAAGTTATCCATATTCTTTCTTTGTTTTGCGGAATATTTCATGTAGATTGCTTCATGTCTTGCATCTTCAAGAACAAGTAAACACCTATGGGATCTCATATAAAAACCAAAAGAATATAAAACTATCTCTGATATCAGGTTTTCTTTAAGAAGAATCAGGTTCTCTTTATGGCCGCTACTTTCCAGAATCTTTTAACATTATTGATTACAGAAGCGCCAATATTCCCTTGTACTCTTCTTTCTTTTTACGAAAAAAGAAGAAGAAAGAATGGAGCACTAAAACACACACTAATTATGCATTCAGACAAAAACAGCTCAATTTGGGGGCACAAGGAAATGATGGATAGAGAGGTGACTGATTATGGCGCAGGAACCCTTTTACCGGGCAGTGCTACTAGCATGGAAAAAACAATGTGACTGACTAATCATGTCCATTCGTGTCCACCAGCAATCATGAAGTAAAAGTCTCCCTTTTTACCAATCATAGCAGCTACAAGCAAACAAAGACTACTCTCCCTTTTTACCAATCATAGCAGCTACAAGCAAACAAAGACTACCATTATAACAGCAGCTCTTGTCATTCTTCGTGCATATTGGATGCATCACCAAACATAGAAAGGATAAGAAGCATGAAAATCTATCTCAAAATTTATTTTTACACTTAGTTTAGGAGAGAATTGGCAAGTTTCACTGTACTACATAGCTCACACTTTTACAATAGCATACAAAAAGGGCATAAATCTAACTTGCCATTCCTGAACCTTTAGACAACTGGTAGAATTAAATGGATAAAAGAATTAAGAACAGGAACTCACACAATCAAGCACATCCATTCCCGGTCACGCTATGGCCCATCCAGAAAATACATCTCAAGCTATGGCCCATCCAGAAAATACATCTCAAGCTATGGCCCATCCACTACTTGCGGTGCCTCCGCTTTTGTTCAGCTCTCTGCCTCTTGTCCTCATCCCATTCCCGGTCATACATTCTAAAAGCTGATTAAGGACTTGCAATATAAAACAACGATCTTCAAAGAAATAGCAAAGCATGCATTGTATTCGCATCACAAGCTAGCTTGACAACAAAACTACAACATTGTAATGCTGCATGCCTAATGCACATCATGTCCACAAGCCAGTACACAACTAAACGCAAAATGCAAGGTGTACAGCATATTGTTGAAAAATTACCCCATCACAAATTACAATTTACAGCGGACAGGGAACAGGGAACAGGGAACAGGGATTTAAACAATTTTACTGACTTCCAGATCCTTCAATTGAATATGCACATGATGGCATGCATTTTCAGCCATGCATTATTAATTACTAAAGAATGGATTTTAAGGATACGGATCAGCATCACGACGAGCCATCTTGCCAGCTACGTCTTTACCATGAATCCTTATGGGAGGTTCCTCCAAGTGACTTGAACGCTGAATCGTGCCCCCCTTCCGATCTCCCCTATCCCTACCATCATACGATTGTGACATGCCAAGACTAAGGGGAGGAGGTGGTGGGGCAATAGGAGAATATTCACCAGCTTCCCCAGTTGGCAGATGATCTCTTTTAATTTTCCGTCTCTTAGCAGCTGCACTAGCGTCCATTTCCTCCTTCAAGAGATGGGTTTTCTCCCTCTCCCTTTCTCTTTCCCTCTCTTCCACCTACAAATTAGCAACTCAGAGATATAAGCAAAAACCTTTCTTCTTCTAAGCACAAAGAGACCAATAAGAGAATAACAGCATCTAGTTGTTCTAAAAAAATAAAAATAGACCATCATCTATTTCTCTTTAATAGTTTGGATAATATTCAAGGCTTATTTTTCTTTGATGATTTCATCTTTAAATGGTACAATATCCAAATTGACAATTGTAGTTCGTACAGTGTAAATCATTCCAGACTCAGACTCGCAAATTTATGATGTCAAAGCATTTGCACATAATGGATGAATCAGAGCACGGTTGTATAAATACCCAGGGGAGAATCTCTTGCTTGTCTAAGTCGGTAACAGTTCCAATTCAAACCAACAAGCACCAAAATGCAAAACATGATCCATGCCAAGAAGTGATCAGATGAACTTGTAACTTGTATGGTTTCTACTCAAACAAGGTAGAACGTGTTAAGCAGAGTGTTGCCCTCTGCAAAAGGTGCCAAATATCCAGGACAAAAGAAATTATTCATGATACAGACGACTGAAGCCATTGGGCTACAAAGAGAGCCAAACATCAAAAACTATGGAGTCCAAAAATGGGTACGTTATCAAGACCACAAGAAATATCATACATCAACACGGCCGCAATGAGAAAAATTCGCTTGACAAGTGAACTAAAACAATTATGAATTACAAGTGAAACTATGACATTAAAACAGCTCACTTTTATGCACTCATGCTCAGAGTCCATATGACCATAAAGGATAGCATTCTATCAATATGCCAAAATATGGAGGAACAAATACCATATGACAGCAACAGTTAAATTATGCAAGTGGCAAATAAAACAAACCTCCTATCACAAAGGATGTTAATCATTGGCTCAGAAATCAATTTAAGCCACGGAGAGCAAGCAACTATAAGAAACTAAAGAAAACAAAAGTACAAATATCAGTTATACAGGTATATGTTGTCCTCTATTAAATGTCATTGCAATTCCTAGAAATGATAAATCGGATTCAACTGTTTCATACTCAGTCCAATCTTGCATGTATTAAGTGTTGAATGGCCACTTAATGAAGAATCAAAATGGAATCAACGAGTTAGCGGCTAATTCATACCTTAATTGACAGCCCCTCTCGCTCTTCTCGCTTTCTCTCACGAACATCATCTTCTTTTCTTCGTTTTGTATCATCTTGTGAAACCAAGGAATTTTCTTCTGATCGTCTTCGTTCTTTCTCGTCATGCCTAGGAGAAAGCCTTTGGGCATGTCTGGTAGTTCCAAACCTTCGATCAGCATCTTCATCTCTTCTACCAGAAGCAACTGACTGGGGAACCATGTGAGGAGGTAAAGGTGGTGGTGGAGGCAAGTTTTGCCCATGAAAACGATCATCACCCTGAGATTTTTCAGCAGATGTATCATTGTACCGTAACTTGCTTCTGTCATCTTTGGCTTTGTCAGCTAGTCTATCGAAACTCCTATCAGTACCCCTATCCATCCCTCTCTCATCCGAACGCTCTCTTCCATATCTTTCCATTGATTTGTCTCTCGATCTGTCAGCTAAACTATCATCCCCATGGGATTTATCAGGACGCTCTGATCTTTCCCGATGATCCCTATCATATCTATCATTAACTTTATCTTTTGACCTATCCAAAGGTTTATCCATACTCCTATGCTTATTCTGTTCATCATTTCCCACTCTATCAAGATCCACAGATCGAGTATCTGTGGACCTCTCTCTTTCAGAGAATTTAACTTCACCCTCTAAATCTCTCAATTCACCATCCCCTTTTCGCCGTTTACTTGATCTGTCAGGTTCTTCAGCAGGACTCGCTCTTTTTTGCAACTTATCACTGGACTTTGAAGCAGCAACGGAGTTATCATGCCTTGGAGAATGAACAAGTTGAGGTGGCTTCTGCACATCAGCAACTTCAGTTGCTTCAGCTTTTGGCATAGGTTTGTTAAGTCCACTATCTGACTTCGATTCAGCAACATAAGAATCAGATGCTCTTGTAGACAGAGTAGAGATTTTTCCGGAAATTGAAACTGCATTACCATTCAATGTGAGTGCAGAAGAAACATTAGCAGCACCCCCCTGCCTGCCCTCTGATAAATGAACCTGGATGTCTTTGTCACTTGTGGATGAGGATGGAGTTCGGCCAACAGCTTTTCCAGATTTATTATCATCTTTTACAACATCTTGCTTTGGTGTTTTGGAAACCAGCCGCTTAGTGGAAATTTTCATCTGTCAATAAAGAGAAGGAAAAAGAAAATCAGACAAAGGTAAATTATAATACATCCTTTTTAGGATTCAAGAAATAATAAATATCTTGTGGGTCCCAAATTGTAAAATCACTACCTCGTGTCTATTTCAACAGAAAAAAGGTATTGTTTCTTTCCCTCGACACAAGAAAAAAAATTTTTCTCACTACCGCTGTTCAATAAGAAAGTTTAACATTGCCTTCATTGACGCACTATATAAAATTGTCTACATACCATATTGAACACAATCTAGACAATACCTCAGACTCTGCTAAGTTCTTTGGAGCAGCTCTGACAGTGCCATCCTCCAATGTTCTATTTGATGAATCATCCACCCCCTTTCGATTTTCTGCTGATCTTGATGCTCCTACATGAACAGCAGCTGCAGAACCAGCAGACTGAGCATTTGACCCATTGGTCGATGAACCACCTTTGGATTTTTGATGCCCTTGATCAAATTTCGAATGTGAGACATTGTCTGTTCTATCTGACCTCCCATCAGCATGTTTTGCTCTGGATATCTGCTCTCTGGTTGAATTCCCAGGATCTCCATGTTGGCTTCCAGTGAGAGGTGCTCTTCCCTCAGCAGGTTCACCTTGAGAAACATTAAGAGCAGAACTATTTTGTGCTGCAGCTACATTTCCAGATAAAGATTTTGATGCAGCAGATGGAGGCTTTATTTCAAGATATCCCATGCCAAATTCTTCATCTGTAATCCACGAAGGCTGCAAATAACAAGAAATTTTTTAAATATGTAGCAAGGGAAGCTAAATTCACTAGTGAATCCCACCAACCTTTCTAGCAGCCAAAGCTGCAGCGACACCTGTTGCCAAAACTTTGAGATCCTCCCTTTCATCACTTTTGATTCTAGTTACCTGTATAGAAAAGGAGACAAAGGAAAAGAACTGAAGTTATGGTTCTGAAACCATAAAATTAAGATAAATAAAGGTCTCCTTTCTTGACATCTCTTACTCGTTTTTCAAGGTTAATACCACTCCTTTTAGTAACTGGAAAAACTCCAGAAATTTTTGTCAACAAAATAAGAGCGTTTCGAATTTCCATGTACTCAGATGATTCCAGACACTGAATCAATAGCCGAGACATTCTCTGACTCCATTTCCAGTGTACCTATCACCAAAAGAGCAGATAAAATGAATAAACAATTACCACTAATATGACCAATACCCAATTATGGTATAGAAGTAAACACATAATATCCGGTTTTAACAGATGATTCAATAAATCACATCTCTGTGCCTTGAATATCAGTACTGACTGACCAAAAGGTCGAACTTGGCCAAAGGAAAATGATCAAGAAAAGACTAGAGAGTAAGAAAAAGCCAGCAAAGAAGGGAAAAGTAAGAGGCAGCAATCGGTCAAGTGGAATAAAAACAAAAATGATATTCAATGTAATATTATCAATGAAGAAAATATAAAAACTATAGTGACCTTTCATAAAAAAAAATCTCAAGAAATTAATTTAAAGCTTAAACTTTTTCCAGTTCTCAAGAGGATTTGCGACCAGAATCAATATCATTTAGAAGACCTTAAGACTTCTAGATTTCATCTAATGCCACATATTAGCTCTAGTGGATACTTAAAGATGACTTCAGGATTTCCTGAGCATGACTAGTTTCAATATGGGGATCCTACATAAAAATTAGTCCCCAATTTAACACACGTCCAGAAATGAACTTAAGAAAAGTAAGACCAATAAGCTCAGTTTGAAAAGTACATTAAAGGCTGAACAATGCATTATGTAGATGAATAGAATTGAATGCAGAAAGGTAGATAAAGAATCAACACTTGATGCAAAGTCATCCAGGTGATGAAATATTCAGAAAGAGATTTCAGTTTGTGAAAATGACAACCAGTTGAAAAAAATAAATACAACTTCCATCTCAAGAACTAACCTTAATGAATTGACCATATGTAACTCGTTGGCTGTTCGGAAATCTATAATACACAGCAAATCCAGGCATATTTCCACACTCATGTTCATATATAGATTCATCACTCTGGTAGCAAAGCATTCAATAAAAGAAAAGAAGAGCACTGAGTTAGGGTGCAGGCAAGAAGAAAAGCAAACAAATGGTTATTTCAATCAAACACAAGTGCTAAATTCAAACAAGCGCACTCCCATGTGCACTTGCATATAATTTAATTTAGGGAAAGAATAATTTCTTTTACTTTATGAAACAAACCCTAATTAGTGAAAGGAAAAATAAATCTGAATAACAGAAAGGACCATGAAGTTGTCAATACCTTCCAGTAGTAAGCAATCTTTAATGTCTCGTACAAAAACCTTCCAAGTCTACCTGCTTCATATTCAGTACAGCAGCATATCATAGGTTGTAGTGTTTTACATATCAGAACATCAACATGGTTTACTGTGTTGAAAAACGGAGTGCCAAGTGAATGAAGAGTATGTACAAACATGGCACAATAAACAGCATCTGGCATGCTGAAAGTACAACGGGGAAAAATACAACGCTGAAGGAACTCCATATTGATTTTCAAAGTATCAGGACAGGAAGTCAGCCATTTGTCCTTTTCACAAGAGAGTCGTCTACGAACAGATGAAACATTATCTTCGTGTTTACGGAGCTCACTAGTCAAACGATCAAGAGATTCTTGAATCCTTTCCTTCTCTTTCTTCCTTTTAGTAATTGCTGAACTAGAATTATCAGAAAGCTCTTCCAGAGCTTTAAGAGCAGCATGCTGCTTGGCAATTTCAGACTCGTAACGGTTTCTAGGAACATAGAGATCATAAAGTGTGAGTCCCCAAAAAGTTGCATAGAGATCAGGTGAGAGACTATTCCAGGCTTTTGAAGGCAACATGGTTTTCACAGTCTCAAGAAGATCCGACCACCTACATACCATTGATAAATGATTATTCTTTACTATAAAAGCAACTTTCTTCATAAAATCGTTGTTTCTTATCAGGTATTCCACATGCAAGTTAGTGTATAAGAAAAAGAATCACAGGCCAAGAAATGCTACAGAATAAAACAAAGTAAAAGACACGATTATTACGTTACAGACTTATGGGAAGAGCCAAGATCCAGAATCACTCCGCCAGAATATTCTATAGCTTCAGGCTCCAGGATTGCACTTGTATTAGTTACTGTTTTATTGTTTTCCAAGGGCCAGAAAACATCTAAACTGCCAGCGCACTTGAAAAGCCTCATGACTGGACGATATATTAAAAATGCAACCTAAAATGCACAGAGAAATGAAGATTAAAGTTATGTTCAAGCATAAGGATACCTGTCATAAAGACTAAATAATACTGCACAGCATGTAATTTATAAATGATCAAGCAGACATAATAGGATAAATCAATGACCAAAATAAAGAAAAATTAGAGGCTTGAACAATACAAACACACACACAGAGAAAGGAAGCAGAGACCTCAGGATCAAGGTGGTACAGGTGGACAAGATCATCAAGAGAGGGAATCAACTGAGCATATGCTGAGGGTGGCGTCACAGCACTACAGAGGAATTCCACATATTGAAGAAGGGTTCCATGACACCTATCGAACTGCTCACTGACCATTTTAATGTAAGGTGCATCCGCATTTATGACAACCCTGGAGGAAAAAAATATATGAACAGTCAGCACTCCAACCAACATCAACCACATCCCATGGAAAAGAGCATGTCAAAAGCTAAGACAGACAGAAAAAATTACTCAAGAATTTTAACATTAAAACAGAAAAAGATTTAAATAAGAAAGAGGACCAAATTGTGTAAACATTCATGAATAGATGCAAAAAAAAAAAATTAGGGACATATTCCCATTTCAAATATGCACACAGGAATATTCAGATACATGTTGCACTTGGTGGAAAAGGATGTGTATATAGGGGATAAAGTAAAAAATCATCCATGTTTAAAAAATAAACATCCTTCACAACCTACACCATTTCCATGTTTTCTTCTCAGAAAATATCCTTGAGAAAAAAAAATATTATTTTAAGCAAATATATAAGAAATAAAGTTGTACTTCTTACACAGAACGATGTTGAGCAATAAGTAACAAAAGGGGGATCGCTGGCTTCGGTTCATCCTTGGGAAGCAATGAGTCTCGTAGCCTGTTAGCAGATTTGAACAGTGCCTGCACAGAGAATAAATTAGGCATAGCTTGTAAGTTGCCCTGATGTGTTGGAAATTCAGTCTGGGAATGTCTGAGGTGTAAGAGTGAAAAGGAATATTGCATAGTCAAAACTTCCATCGTTAGCAATAACAATCTCATGCTCAAGTAGCTTGCAGATATATGCTCAAGTTCAGCAACAATAGGAAATGTAAACTAAATCATAACCACAGTACACTACCTACAGGAATATGTAGTAAGCAAGGGCAAACAATGGAACCCTAGGATGCCTAGCTTAATCTAATAGCATATAATTGCTCTTTGTGCAAGTTTAGGCAACTGAAGAATCTGTCATGATTTTCAAGCATCAACAAATGGAATCCCCATAGCCCAAATAAGAAAACCCTACATTTCCAAATGGAACTTGTATTTCAATAAACTAGTTTCCGCAATGGTGTTGATGAAATCACCAGGTCACGAGAAATGCTTTTAGCCCAACATCAGGGTATTTTGACATCACATAACCTTGGATGTGTAACATTAGAATAAACTTCAGAACCCTCAATGCCAAACTAGAGGGTTTGACTACAGGGATCAATATCATTCACTTTTGTTTGTCTATCACATAAATGTTTCCAGATAATATGTAAGAATATAGAGGTGGTATATAATGAAATACCGTTTACTAAAGTATGATTTACTTAGTTGAATCAATATCATTCACTTTTGTTTGTCTATCACATAAATGTTTCCAGATAATATATAAGAATATAGAGGTGGTATATAATGAAATACCGGTTACTAAAGTATGATTTACTTAGTTGAATCAATATCATTCACTTTTGTTTGTCTATCACATAAATGTTTCCAGATAATATATAAGAATATAGAGGTCGTGTATAATGAAATACCGCTTACTAAAGTATGATTTACTTAGTTGATTTTAGTGCACAGAGAGAAGCTAGATCATTGTCTTAATTAAAAAATAAATCTCAGTGAAAAGGAAAAAACAAATGATTTTTCCACTATGAAATCCAAATTCAGGAAGAAAATAAACCATTATTTTACTCAGGCATGTGCCTCCATTGAAATAATCAACTTATGGAAACATAACTTGCTACAGTTGCTTGGAACACTTAAAGGGAGCATTGAGACCTTGTTATTTCGGGTTACTCCAAAAGAAGTAGCTTGATACCGAAGAGTCTCACTCCCTGCCATTGCATCCAACTGTTCCTCTGTTAGGTTCTCTGTGTATTGAACATTTGCCATTTGTTGAAGAAGCTCCTGACATAATCATAAGACTCCACTATTAATAGGCAACTGGACGTTGAATTAAAAGTTATAAATTTTGTAACTTCTAGATCTGAATGATACCTGCAGAAGAACAAGCTCAATCCCCTGGCCCTTTTTCAACTGATTTCCTAGATACTGGAAAAGGCCTCTCAATTCCATAGATGGATACTTCTTACACCTGGGAATAAACAAACTCTCTTCATGCAATTTCAAGTTATCAAAAACAATAAAAAAAAGGAGAAGAAGAAGAGGTAGTTCTTTACATAAAGTTCCAAGTTCATCAACAATATTATTTGTATAACGTAAAAGAAATCAAAGGAAAAAAAAATCTGTCATCATCATGATCCATGGAGAGGAAGGGATAGCATTTCATCAAATCACTACGAGAACACCAGAACTTCATAACACGGTATGATCAAGTATGGAAATCAACACATCATACAACAGATTGAGCATCTCTTAAATGCATAACAGCTAATATATAAGAGACCAAATTAGTAGAAGCAGCCACAAGTGATCTCAACAAGAGAAAGCCCAACTAAAATAATTCCACTAATTAAACTTGATGAATTTTAAGTGCAAATAAAATAAGTGGACTAGGAAATTAGCAAAAGAAATCATCTTAAGAAATTATGAAAGGCTTTGATGATTTTACATTGCACATAGCTGAGGTGGGAAATAGTCAAGTGGAATTGATCTTTAATTTATTAATGAAACTATTTCAAATAAGTGTAGTATCATAGCAGTTCAAATAAATTCAAAAGCTACTAAAATGGGAAATCAACTGTCACATAACTTCAGCAGGTGTTAAACTTGGTGTTTTTGAAGCTTTGAAGAGATGGCACATTCAGCATACATGAGCATAATAAACTAAGACAATCATCAAAGCCATTTATCCATATCGATGCTACAAGCTCCAGATGGTCAACCAACAATCTCATCTTTACCAGTGACCATGTAACTGTTCTGCTTGTCTTATATCTTATTACATCTCTACTCTTTGCTTTATTAATATAAATTATCCAAGATAGTTACCAAATTATTATTATGCAGCACTGCTATCATTAAGATATGTTCTGACAAACAATGTTCAGACACTCTAACATATGATACACGCCTAACTGATAAGAGCATTGTAGATCAACAGGATTCTCGTAATTAGCTCCCATCACAATCTAGTAAAGGCTGAACTCACCAATTAACTTTGATACTGAAACAACATTTCATTACAATAGAAGTGCATATTGAGGATGCCTAGGCACGCACAGTAATGAAGAATAGGAACAAAATGAAACAGCAATAGAATCATGAGTTAATTAAGGAAACATCAGCTGTGAATAAATACATCTACACTAAATATGATATAACCTTGCTAAAAAGTAGATTACCAAATCAACATGGCCAAAATCAAACCTCCTATTGATCCACGGACACAATATACATAACTTCAAAGAATATCCTTATGTCCCACAAACATATCCCGCAGACCAGTCACCTGATTCAAACTCTGATTCTATGACCAAAATCTCTGTGGACTTCACCTCAAGATCCTAAAGATTATTCTCATAGTCAACCAAATCATTTACATCCTACCTCCCCCAGTTCCTCTATCTGCTACAGATAACTAAGCTTGCCAACTGCTAGACTATAGTGAAATTTATGTTCATAAGGAATTGGAACCAAACCAGACATCAGCCATAGATATGACTAGCATCATTAAACTAGTCTTCAGAATGGTAAAAGCATCTCAGCTATATCAATCGATATCACATCCACCTTCCAGCAGTTCTTCATTCATCAGTTTTATGACTTATCAAACCCAAAAGGCCACACCAATTACTTCACTCAGACCTTATCCAAACTCATAAAATGCTACTCAGTAAAAGAATCAGCCTTCTGGATTGCATAGGATATATGCAAGAATAAGAATAGAAGTGACGGATGTAGTGTATACGCACCTTGGATGAGGGCTTGTCTATTAAAACAGGATTCCAAAAGGATGGAAATAAACATGATGTGTACATTGAACAACAAATTGAAGGCATTCTAAAAATACAAATTTGGAACATGTCGATTTGGATGCTTGTGTTTTGGTATATATGAGTATGAATGAAAGCATGCAACTAGAATGAATGATATTGACCATGACCACACAGGAAGAAAAAATTCTAGTATCCCTGAACAGATTTGTGCCTATAAGATTATTTAAGCCATGTAATGGCCACAATAACATCAAGAAGAAGAGCTTTGAGAACAAAATGCTCAGACAGGATAAGGAGGGAAACCATGAAAAGAGGGAGAGGAATAAAAGGGGAGAAAAGGTCAATGTGAAAAAATTAACAGAACCACTTAAATCCCTCGAAAAGTTTGTTAATTTGGCACAGTAAAGACGACTGAAGAAGATAAGGATCACAGTCACAGACCTGAACCACCAATCATTAGAAAAGTACAGAAAAGCAATTGATAAGTCTGATATGAACAGATGAATTGTCCCCACTGCTCAAGAGGTTTGATTTTTTCTTAGCAAACTATGCTCCTATAGCTAAGATGTCCAGAGGTAGCAATGACACTTCATTAGCATTCAACACATCCTCTATAGCAGCTCTCAGGAAATTAAAAAAAATGATCTTCCCAAGTTGAAACCTAGACAAGAAGTCTACCAAAAAACAGCCAAAGCAGCATTACCTTCCCTGCTCCCATCTCTCTCTCTGAAATAGGTTTAGCACAGCATTAAGAAAATAACATGAGGAATATTAAGCATGTGCAAGCCAATTTTATGTCCTTGATGATTATCCAGTGAATACGCAAAGCACGGAATTTAAAAAGAGGCACCATTCTCCAAGTTGCAACTGAAAACTTCTCTGAGACATGTCAGTAAACCCCCATACAGTATTCCCCCACCAACCTAGTTGGATGACTAGACAAAGACACAACAAAAGAAATTAAAAGAAAAAAGAATAAAGAATAAACTACAGGTTCTAATCGCCAGAACTTCTAAAAAGAATAGGGAGTCAAGACAGTTATGCAACCCCAAAAATTGCCAGCCTAATATCTCTGAACATGCATGTGTTGATATGACACTCTTTTTCCAGAATTAAATAGTGTTTTGCATGTTAAAGATATCCAGCAGCCTATGCACATGCACTACAATCAACTGTTTAATGACATTTGTTCTCCAGAATTAAAGTGTTTTGCATGTAAAGATATCCAGCAACCTATGCACATGCACTATAATCAACAAAAAGAAAAGCAAAGTTTTGTGGACTAAAGTGAACTACCCCCATTCAATGTCTTACTGAACAGCCAGGCAACATTGAGAGCTCTGACAAATTTCTGAGTGTCACCTCCACAGAGTTTGATTTTACTTCAAAAGCCTTCACGCCACGCATGGCATTCGAAATTAGCTATGCACGCCTTCCATAATCATGAAGAAATTGTGGAGCCCTGGAGAACATTAATGTCATCACCAATACAAGCTAATGCAGCCACAATCAAAACAGAGTGCTCTCTCCCCTTGTTCAGAACACTCGTCTCATAAAACAACAATACACTTCTGCAGGACTCCCATTGGTAGGATGTAGTGAACATCAGTTCTGACCAAAACATATACTGCTTCCACGCTACATTATAGGAAACACTCATTGAAAGAAGCATCAAGGAGAAAAACAAGTCTGACAAGAATCTGAAATATCCAGAACCAAGCTGCCTTCAAATTTCAGACCATACCTAAACATGAGCTCTTCAGGAGGACAGTAAATTAAACACCAATTCCTAGCCATTTACATGTTTGCTGAGAAAAACCCACCAAACAGCACAGTTATGCATGCAAGAGACTTTCCATACATTCCACCATCAATCAAAATCTGCAACTTAAAGAGTATTTCAACATCAAGTACCTTTCAACAATGAACCGTATATCCCCCGTCCCTTTTCTTACTTCAGGGTACTAGCTTGCTACCATTTTCCAATAATGTCTTCATTACAGTCACCAATATTCCAAGTTGCATTAGAAAGTCTAACGGCAAGTTTTACTGAAATCCACCTCTGACACACAAACAGCCCTTCTTTGAACAGGTTAAGTCATCAATCTTATCTGAATATTTATCTTGAAGAGACATAGAAGAAATAGAACCAAATGGAAGTTTGAATAATGCAATCCCAATGAACCAGACGACCAAACCCCAAGCACAAAGCCAGCTTTATTGTAAATTTCCACTGTTTATTCATAAAATAACCACCAACAAAGTCACTCATGAATCTCAATGATCAAAGTAAGAATAGTCTTTTTCACCTCCAATCTCAAGTACGCCAAACTTGAAAAGTTGTCAGAAATAACATTATTGTCAAGTTTGAATAATGTAATCCCAACTACCCTTCACTTTTCTTCTTTTTTTTGTTTTTAATCTGCCAACTAACTCTCTTACTCAGATATCATTTCCCATTCCAACAACCTTCGACTGTTTCCATCTCCAAATCCCATAGATTTCTCAGATTAGTGCCTATTCAATGCCAAGTCATGTTGGAATTGTGCTAACCTCCTAAATCAGGGACTCAGAAAATCTGCAATGTCCACAACAACCTCAGATCCAGTTATCCTGCTTTTGCTGAGTTAAATCTGAAACCTGGAAACTGATGAAAAGCTTCCCAAGATACACCTAAAACTCTTAATAGAATAGTTTAACACACAGATAGACTCCAAGGATAGACTCCAATATAACTCATGCAAAATATAACAAAACAAAGTGGACAAGCAGATACAAAAACCAGAAACCAAAAGGGAAAACACCAAACACATACTTATGATTGTGCATATCAAAGTTCAGCAAGACATCCAACCTTTACAATAGATTAAAAGACTCTCAACATTGAATTCTCATCTGCTAAGCAACCATGCAACCATATTTGTTAAAGGCTCTAGTTTTGATACAAAGGGGCAATATAAATTCTACAAGTAGAAAAACACAAAAAAAAAAAAAGCAGTGTTTTGGAAAAGAGGAAATGTAAACATACAGGTGACCCAAGAATGAAGCCAGTGATTGAAGCCAGTCTGACAAATTAAGGCCATCATCTTTCAGCTTATCACGGCCACCTTGCGCTAACCGCTCAATAACAACATATTCCAAAATATCATACTCGAGCTGCACGGATAAAGAGACATATTGAAATGACTGTCAATAAGCATCCCTACATAATTGTATACACAAAGATATGCAAATTGTCCATTAATTTTGCAATCATTGTTGGAAGGGTCAACAGATCAGGACTCAGGCTTTTTTTTCAGTGTTCTTGCTGTTCAGATTAATGACCAGGAACACAATTGTTCTATGTGAAGTTGTGGATGTACAAATTGGGTGGTGGTCCCATAGACGCCAAATCCAAACACATCCATAGCTGAATTTAGTTTAGGCAAGTTAGCATTGTGCCCGCATTTTTTATACATACAAATAATCTTAGTCTCTTATTTTGTAAACAATTTTAATCAAGGCTAAATATGTAATTTTCATCAAACACTTTGCATACACTCTGTGCAGTCACAAGAAAATATCTGCAAATCTTTCCCTCCTATTTAAATGGATGCTACATCTCTCTCTGTCTCTTCAGCAAGAAGTGAATCTTTTCCTCCTCAAAACAAAATATCATCACTGTTGTCTTCAAAACCAAAACAATCAACTTCAGAAACCTCTTTTTTTTTAATATACCAAAGACCTCCTTTTCTTTTATCAATACCTCTTTCTTTCTTTTTTTTAATTACTTTGATGGCATCATAACTCATGCCATTTTTGTCAATTACAGTATTACCAATCTTCTGCTTCTAATTTAACATTAAAATAGAGAAAGCTGCTGGTCAGTTTTAAGAGCACAAATTCAATCAGCTATGTCTGTTTCCTATCTGAAAGAAAGTAAATAACTTCAATTTCAATTGCCTTAGCAACTACTCTGATATAGCTTTGATGAAACAATGAAATTCCAATCATGAATTACATGACAAAAGGAAATGAAGGTCCGTCTTTCACATGGACTGTTTTCAAGAAATAGAGATAATAAATTGCAGTGGAAAAATTAGAGAATGAAAACTAGAAACATGAATATCAATTGAGGTGAGAGGAAGCATTATTTTGGAAAATGAAATGACAAAGCCAAAAAAGATTCTCAACTTCAAAAGGCTGCAAGTACAGATACATTCACACACCAGCTACAGCTAGGAAGACATGCTAAACCAGTGATAGATAATTCCAACATTTCTAGTTCTTAATTGATTAGCAGATTCAAAAATTAGATTTGAAATGTCTATAATTAAAAGAAATCATGTTATTGGAACATAAATTAAATATTTTTTTCCAGATAAAATCACATGAAACTGTAAGATTACAGTGATAAAGTTTGTGGAAGTGTAAAAGAAGAGAAGATCATTAGGACCAATGCAAGAAGCTTTTATGGCTAAGTATGACATCAGATTTCAAATGCTCAAGGAGAAGTCATTGTAAATTAAGAGAGAATTCAAACCTGAGTCAAATACTTGAAAGCATCTACAACAGGAGAGATCATATCCCTGTACGACTCAATCTGCATGCCAAAAATTCAGCAAATAACTTTACCTTAGATTTGATTTATGAAATACAGATCAATGACAACAAATGCAGCATTTTCTTTAAAAAAAAAAAGCACCTGGTGAACAATTGTTCTAAGGACAGTCATCGGGTTAGCATGAGCTAATTTTGCAACCATCCTACCCAGCTGCTTCAAATTTTCCTTCGCAAGCCTTTTCAATATCCTTCTAGTATCCAACTGCATGATAACAAAGAGAAACATACAACAAACACCAGTAAATAACAATGAATAGTATGATTATCTTAAAACACCAAGCTTGCAACAGTAAATTAAGATATGCATATGGTACCTTGGCTGTTTGTCTTGCAGCCAAAACCACTGGATTCCGCTCATCATCTTTTTCCCATTCACCATATAAACGATATCGCACCTGGTAAAAACAGAAGTAATTTAGCCGTATTATCTGTCAAACTTAGGCAACATCAAAACTGGAAGGATCAAAAGACAGTTACAATGAAAGGCCAACCTCGTAAGGAAGGAGATTCATTACTTCCCAGATCTCCTGCCCAACAGCTGGATTTGCAGGTACCAGCTGTAAAGAAGGAAGTAAACATGCTCCAAGGGCTTCCTCAACCCTTGACCTAGCTTCCCTTAGGTGCAAACGAGGAACTCGATTTCCAGGAATAAGAAGTTCACCATTTAGAGGTCCATCACCACTATCTACAAGCTCAAGTGCAGACATATAATAACCTCTTAACACTCTACACACCTATCCATAAAGAAACCAAAAAAAATTAAAATAAAACAAATACAATGTAGATGAAAAAATTCACCAAATATTAAAAATTAAACCATGCACCTTGTGCAGCAATAATGTATCACGGTAAAGATAAGGTCCAACAGTGACAAGCATCTGAAAAAACTCTTTGGGAAGATCAATGAAAGAGACATGGCCTGAAGAACTTGTCACACCCATTGCATCAATACCAGCAATTCTTGGTGACCCACAACTTTGAATATGTGTTTGACGAATAATATTATATGCTGATGAGACAGACTTTTCAATGAGCCTGAATATATATCACATCAAATACAAACAATAAAATTTCATTAATTTTCCACGCTGATGGGTGGCAGAAATAATTGGAACAGAGAAAGAGACTTCTTTGTTTAGATTCTAAAAATTTACATAGTAACCTCAGTGCACATTCACAAAGACTATAAGGTGCGTGTGTGCCTGTTTTACAATGAATGCAGATATAAAAATAAATTCAAAACTTTACCTAAATAAGCCGTTACATATTTGAGTATGTGCAACTGGATTGAGAGGAGAGAGACGTTCAAAAAGTATATGGGCATGATACCTGACAAAACAGAAGCCACATGAGTATGATACCTTGGGAAAAAAGCTATGCATTACAATTAAACTAGTGTTCTACCAGTACATTTCTGTGGCACATAAAAAAAATATCCATATGTTTGAGCTGGAAGAAGTCATCTTTTTATGGAGTATAAAAATGACACTCATTTGAAGCAATAATTATTGCAAAATAAGAAGAAAAGGAAAAGAAAATGAACTTAGTGGCATTCTACTAGTGAGGCTATTTTTTTAAAACCAAAATATCTCTGTTGAAAAAGAAAAAACGTGAAATGCATCAAAAGTTGGAAACAGTTAAACAAAATGAAGACTCCCAAAACTACTATACAGTTTCACACCAAACAATATTATCTCATCTCATAACCCTAGAGTCAAAACGCAACCTCGGCGGCTAACATAACTCCTAGTAGAAAAAACATAGAAACAATGGATGAAGATATATTATCTCATGTTCTTTTCCTTCTTTTCATCCATTCCCCCAAACTCAATTATATAAATGAAAAGTCTTAGATAGTTAAACAATGAATAAAAAGGAGGGATCAAATCATGGATGAAAATAATTATTTTCAATACTAAAGGAAAGAAACCAAAGAACATCACTTGACATTTCATTTTACCATAAGTTTTTAAATAACAAAGTAGGTTACAGGAACAAATATCAGCAAAAATATCTGACATGGTATATTTGAAATCAAGAATATCTACCAAATATCTAAAAGTAGAGTCCAAAATTTATTCAATCGATAAGAATCATGGTGCAAAAGGGGAGAAGGCCAAACAAAAAGAAAGAAAGAAGGAAAGAACGAAGCTAACATTATAATCTGCAGACCATATTAAATCAAAGGTTTAGTATATTCTCAGATGAGAACCACCATTCAAGAGAAAAGGCAGTGGAAAAGTCTTCTAGGTAATTACAAAACAAAGACTAAATCAATAGAATGGAGACCAAGAAACATCAAAAGCAGAGAATAGCAAAGCCACCACAAGCAGGAGTTATTTCCATATATAATAACAAAACAGAATGTTAATAAAAGAAAATATGATAGACATTCAGAGAGCCATCTCTTCATTATACTACATCGATTCGATTAGAAGAGAGTGAGAAACAGGAGAAACTCTGGAAATCACTCAGAGAAAAACAAAAGTACATGAACATGAAAAAGTTCCTCAGCAATGCAATGTCATTTGTGGAAAACTTTGAAGCAGTTGCCAACTGACAATGATGACAGTGGTATCCAGAGAAAACAGTGGCAGATCAGTGGTAGACATGGATGGACATGCATGAAGAGAAGAAACCAGGTGGACAAGACCTATCCATTTGGACCTTTAAAGCTTTACTTTTCACTTTGTTGAATATGTTTCATGACATTTTCTTGGAGGGATAGGTGACAGTCCAGTGAACTGCATCAACCAATTTCAAGTTCAAATGTAATCTTGCAACATCACTGGAGAACTTTCATGTTCATGTACCTTCGTTTTTCTCATTGAGCTATGATATCTAGAATTCTCTTGTTACATGTCCAATTAGGTGTAATGCAATCAATTCAAAGCAAAAACTTTTTATGAATGGGAATTAGCTAAGTAATTCAGGATATTTATAGTGCATCTGTTGTGCTGAAAACATTTTCCTGGATCTTGGAGAAAGAGCTGTTTTCTATTGTTTGACTATATTAAGGAAAACAATTTCTTGAATAATATATTATTTTCACTGGTAGTTGTGAAGTAATGGTGGTAACATGGTGATAGTGGGGTGATCATAGTAGTCTGGGCATGGCTGCGTTGGTGATAAAGGTATAGGTGTTAAAGAAGTGGTTGCAATGGTAGTTATGATTGTAACAGGGTGGTGCTGCTGCTGGTGGCAAGGGAGAGGGTGTTGTTGTGTGGTGGTGGTGGTGTGGTGACAGTGGTAGTTAAATTGGTTAGTTGATTGTAATAAACATATTCAGAATTGGCAGTCCTATGGCAAATATTTTGTCCTCCTCCATGAGGCTAAAATGTTCTCCACAAAAAAAGCACCATTTATAGTTGACTCAGATTATATTTTCCTTAGAGCAGAATGTCAAGATTAAACCTACCAGTCATCCACAGAAAGGAAACCAGTTAGCAAGCCTAAAGTTTGATTGTTTTCAAGCTCAGAGAATCGTTCGGCTACTGCCTCAGCTTCCATGTCTAAGGCAGCAAAAAGATCTATGGTCACATCTCCTTGTTTCTCATCATCCATGAGGTCTTTTCCAGTAGCAGCCAGATTTATTTTTCCAATTTTGTTAGCCTGCAAAAATTTGCATAGAAAATCAAATCAAGAATGCACAGATAAAAGGATTAAGACTAAGCATACTCTGAATAAAACAAAGCACATAAGCACTTCAAACAAACAGAAAAGGAACATGTAAAGCCTTCACTACAAACCATTGATATACACAAACACATCAAACATGATGGTAAAAAATATTAAAAACAAAAAAAAAACTGAAAGCAGAAAGATATAGTGGAATACTGTAATAAGGAGCAATATGAATATGGCAATATACCTCATCCAGCCGTTTAGAAGAAAATGTATTATAATGCTCAAAAGCCTCGTCATCCTTGGGAAGTAAATGTGCACATCTGCAATGATGAGCAAATTAAATGAGTAAAAACGATAAAAAGAAAAATCAAATAACCAATTGATACAACAAAGCAAAATAAAAGAATGATCAAATTACAGATTATAAAACATAAAAAAAAATGCTGCAGCACAAAATAATGGGATGAACTAAGGCATAGCGCAGCATAAACTTCAGAATGCTGTATAAAGAAGAAACAGGTAACATATCACAAACAAAACAATATTTTCTCACAGCAAAAATCTGATGCACATTG
>Ga0325402_1000954_pt1 | contig 22440 bp, 15 predicted proteins | sample PopdelMetagenome_22_FD_207212 | JGI IMG/M metagenome (GOLD analysis project Ga0325402, IMG submission 207212) | Populus deltoides microbial communities from Bellville, Georgia, United States - Xylem-PdKOR-R3 | ecosystem: Host-associated > Plants > Phyllosphere > Stem > Wood/Secondary xylem...
TTTAGTTTAGTTTTTTAATGTTAAATTTCTTTCTATTTAATTATCAGACTTTCATGACACGTATCCCGGGCTTGACGGGTTAACCCGTCAATTTGTTTTTATATTTAGTTATCAAACTTTCATGACAGGAATCCCAGATTTGACGGGTTAACCTGGTTTGAAGGGTTAACCCAGTTAATTCAGATTCTTTTCTTTTTCTTCATTAGTTTTTCTCTTCCTGTTGGTTTTTTTTTTCTTTGTTTTTTTAACTAATCTATTTAATTATCACATTTTTATGACACAACCTTGCAGCCAGACTCACATTCAAGGCTTTTGGGTTCGGTGTTGCAGCCAGACTCATTTAAACTTGAGTCATGTAAGTTTAATATTATTATTAATATTATAAATATTACTCTTGGGTCAAGCGTTGCAACTAAACTAAAGGCTTTTAGGCATATCTTTGCAGAAAGACTTAACACTCTTAGATCTTAGCATTTTTTTGATATTTTTTATGCAAGAAAAAAAATTTAACCCATGGCGCGTGCCTTTGTTTTTTTTTTCTCTTTTCCTTTTTAAGCCTTTTACTGTGGATTGCATAGTACAGTCCACAGTGAAAAAACTGATACCTTTAGTTTTTTTTGTCTTTTTTTTTAATTATTTTTTTAAATTTAGTTTCTTAATATTAATTTTTTTCTATTTAATTATTAGACTTTCATGACATGGATCCCAGGTTTGACAGGTTAACCCAGTTTATTCAGATTTTTTTTCTTTTTCTTGATTAGTTTTTTTTCTTCATGTGGGTTTTTTTTCTCTTTGCTTTTTCCTTTTTAATTAATCTTTTTTTTAATTTATTTCATTAATAATAAATCTTTTTTCTATTTATTTATCACACTTTCATGATACGAATTTCAGGTTTGACATGTTAACTAATTTGACGGATTAACCTAGTTGATTCAATTTTTTTTTCTTTTTTCTCATTAGTTTTGTTCTTCCAATTTCATCTTTTAATATTATATACAGTCCACAATGAAAAGGCCGAAGCCTTTAGTTTTTTTTTTTGCTTTTTTTTATGCCTTTCATTGTGGACTGTACAGTGCAGTCCACGGTGAAAAGGCTGATACCTTCTTTTTTTCTTTTTAATTAATTTTTTTATTTAGTTTATTGATATTAAATTTTTTTCTATTTAGTTATCAGACTTTCATGACACGAATCTCAGGTTTGACGGGTTAACCCAGTTAATTTAGATTTTTTTTCTTTTTCTTTATTAGTTTTTTTCTTCTTATAAGTTTTTTTTTATTTTATTGTTTCTTTTTATTTAATTTAGTTCATCAATATTAATTTTTTTTCTATTTAGTTATCGACTGATACTTTTAGTTTTTTTTCTTTTTGCTTTTTTTCTGTTTTAATGTCTTTAACTATAGACTGCATACTGAGTCCACAATGAAAAGGCTGATGCCTTTTTGTTTGTTTTTTTTTTAATTAATTTTTTTCATTTAATTTAGTTATCAAACTTTCATGACACAGATCCCTGGTTTGACGGGTTAACCTGGTTTGACGGATTAATCCAGTTAATTTTGTGTTAACCTGTCAATTTTTTTTTCTATTTAGTTATCAAACTTTCACGACACGAATCCAAGGTTTGACAGGTTAACCTGGTTTGAAGGGATAACCCAGTTAATTCATATTTTTTTTCTTTTTCTTCATTAATTTTTTTCTTTCTTATGGTTTTTTTTTCATTTTTTTAAATTAATCTATTTAATTAACACACTTTTATGACATGACCTTGCAGTCAGACCCACATCCAAGACTATGGGGTATGGTATTGTAGTCAAACCCATTTAAACTTGAGTTATGCAAGTTTAATGTTATTATTTATAATTGGGTTAGGCGTTGCAGCCACACCTAAAACTCTTAGATATAATTTTAAAAAAAATTTAATACTTTTAAATTTTAATTTTTTTAATATTTTTTATATAAAAATCATTTAACCATATCAGCACGCAGGTCATCTAACTAGTAGCTACCATTCTAGAACATGGATTGGCCCTCGCAATGTACGGGGACAATTTATGGACTCAATTGGATGCCTGGATGGAAATGAATAGAGTAGGGATTGGAATTGCAGTTAAGCCGAGGTGGCTCACGTGAAAGGAAGCCACCCCGAATTCTTTTGACGACACGTGTGAAAAGGACGAACGTGGGTGGCGTAATGGATAATCATTGATTTGGGTACACATATATGTGCGCGTGGCGACTAGTGTGCTCAGGAAAGTCCTAGAATTTGCAGCTACACACGTGTCAACATTTTAATGGTTTCATTGATCGATGTGACTTGATATTGACACATGTAAGATGATGTCTGGTTCTTAAACACTTTTCTTTCAAAACACCCATGTTATTTGTGTGGTGTTTATTGAGTAGCGGTTAACTACGTATCTCATAATAATAATAATAATAATAATAATAATAATAATAATAAAAGATAATAAATATAAAAGAGATATGTATGTTATATATTATTTATTTTAAAAATATAAAAATCTATTTTATATTTTTATTTCTAATTTATTAATTAATTATATTTTTATCTTTACTATTTTATCTAAATATAAAATGCTCTCCTGCATTTTAGATGGTGATGCGTCATCTTCTAGTTGCAGAAATGCCCTTCTATTGGTGCCTGTTCATGAATTTGGGGCTGTTTCTTGTTGGTTGATTTCTCATTGGTCGTTTTTTTTTTCTTTTTTTTCTTCTCTTTCATGATTGACTATCATTTTGATTTTTAATTTTTATCCTGATTTTTTTAAAAAAAAATTTATTTATTCTCAATTTAATCCTCAATTTTAAGTTTTTATGTTGTTTTTTAACTTGATCATTCTTCTTTGAATTTTTAATTTTTTTTTCTTGATCTTCTTGTCATAGTTCTGATGGTTTTAATTTCATCATTCAATTCAAGTTTGTGTTAATTTTGTTTTTTTTTCTAATTTGATCCTCATTCTTTTAGTTTTTTTTTTTCAATTTAACCCTACAATTGAAGAATTGTTCTTGCCCTCTAATTTAATTATAATTTTGATTTTCACCTTCTTTCTTATAATTGTTATTTTTTTAGATCCTTTCATGTAATTTTTTTTTTTCTGATTTCATCATTCAGAACTTGATTTGTTAAGGATTGAACTTCTCAGTTTTTTCATGTATAGTTTTTCCAGTCTATTCACTCGTGTTATAGGTTTTAAGAATTATCTATTACATGGTTTTCAAACCTGACATGAGAGTCTACTCGGGGTAAGCCCTGGAGCACGAGTCGGGTGGGTTGATCTAGGCTCCTTGTATTTTTTTTAAACCTAATTTAGGCCCGAATCATCCGGGTCATGGGTCAAAATGTTAGGTTGGGACAAGTTTTAAAACAGTGATTTGTCGGGTTATCCCGATCTCATTAACTAACCTATAATTTTGTAAGTTAACCTCAGGTTGACTCGAGTCAATATCTTTTGTCGCCTTTTTTTTTATCCAATCACATGGTTCTAAAGGTTTTTTTTTTCTAGATTATCATGGTCATTTATTAAAAAAAACTGTTTGTTTATTATCATTACCTTTATTTATCATCTCATTAAAATAAAACTGATATATTCAATCCAGTCAAGGCAATAACCCTAGTCATTTAATTTTTTTATTTTTTTGAAACGCGCATGCGGCACCTAGACGTCACTTTTACACAAAAAACATGAACCTATAGAGAAGCGTGAGCTCATGGCTAGTAATTAACATATACTAAAAGGCCTTGACATTTTTACTATAGCAAATGAAAGATAATATGTTAAGGTCTTTTTTAATCTAATCCTCAATTTTTTTGAGGATTTTCTTAATTTTAAATTTAGATTTTATTTTCAATTTCAGCCTCCAACACTGAGTTTATTAAGTACTAGACTTCATAAGTTATTTTGATTTATTTTTTATAGAGTTATCTTAGCCTCATAACATAGGTCTCGAGTTCTGTGGGTTAAAAGTGTTGACTATGGTTAATATATTTTTGTCTTTTTTAATTATTTTTTCTCAACTTCATCTTTTAACTTTAAGTTTATTGAAAATTGAAGTTCACAATTATTTTTTAATTTGATTTATATGGAGTTATTACAGTCTCATGATTTAGGTAATGAATTTTGCGGACTAGCCAGGTTGACTTGGGTTTTTTATGGTTCTTTTCTTAATTGAATATGTGTTTTTTTTAATTGCATCATTCAATATTAGGTTGATTGAGAACTGAACTTTATAATGTTTTTTTATTTATTTTCTATGAAGTTATCCTAGTTTCTTAACTCGAGTTTAGTATGTTAATTCGGATTGACTCAGATTATTTTTTTTCCATTTATTTTTTCAATTTAATCTTTTAATATTGAGTTTATTGAGAAATTGATTTCATAATTAATTTTTCTTATATAGTCGACTTGATTTTTTTTAGTTTTTTTTTAATTTTATCCTTAAAATTTGAAATTTATTTTACTTTTATCCTTAAAATTTGAAATTTATTTTAATTTATATTGCATGAGATTATCTTGGTGATGTTGAATTTCTCTCCAGCAGCCTTTTTAGCTCTCAAAATCGAGTCCAAATTAGCATTTGTACCACTGCTATATATCTGTTTCCAAGATAATCTTACGGCAACCATAAGACCAAGTGGTGCAATCCTTGAATCAACCTCACGTTAAAAGCCAAGGACAGGGTAAGACACAAAATCTCTCTGTGTTTGTTGGAATCACTCCAATGAAAACTTATTCAAAGTTGTTATTTGGCCAAAAATTGATATCTCTGTTCCTTTGATTCAACCTTTAAATATTAATCTAAACATCTGATTTCAACTAGGAAAGCAATAACAGACTAAATCTCTAACTCTAACTAGGAAAATAATAAACTAGGAAAATACTATTAGGAAAGAAATAGAATTGCAGCAGCTCCTAATGTTTGTGGAGGCTTTTGGTCATGGCACTATAGGGGTCCCTTTTCCAGATTTGCATCAATTGCTAGCTCCCCTGAAAAACTTGACTCTGGCAAGTTATGACAAATATACTCAGTAAATAGCTGTGGGTGTAACCGTTTGATTTCTGAAGCTTGCAGCCAAACAGAGTCTGAATTTGGGCGATGTTTCCACTGGACCAAGAATTTATAATAGCCTCCTCGACGAGTGGTAACAAATTGATGGTCAAGGATGGCAGCAATCTCATCTCGTGGTGCTGTAGTTTCTGGAATTCGTAATGTTGGCATTACTGCTGGAACTGGTAATCTCACAACATCATCAAAATCGCCCTTGAATTCTGTAAAATCTTCAATGTTAAAAATGGGACTAATACCGAAATTAGCAGGTAAGTCAATGACGTAGGCATTAGAACCCAATTTCTTAGTGACTTAAAAAGGGCCTGCTCTTCGCACATGAAGCTTGGTAAAGCTTCCTGGAGGAAAACGTTCGGATCTCAAGCGAACCAGAACCATGTCACCTTGAGTAAATTGTCGATCTCTGCGTTTTGTGTTTGCCATAGCTGCATATGAGTTTGTGTGGACGGTCAGACGTCGCTTGCATTCCTCATGAACATCTCGCATATAGCTGGAAAAATCTAGCGCAGCTTCACTTGGCCTAGGTGGTGATGGTAATGGAATAATGTCAAGTGGGGTGTTAGGTCGAAACCCATAAACCACTTCAAATGGGGTGCAGCCTGTCAAACGGTTAACAGAGTTGATGAAGGCAAACTCGGCATGTGGAAGCACCATATCCCAACTGGTCACATGATCGGTGACGAGGCAGCGTAATATATTTCCTAAGCTTCTATTGGTTACCTCTGTTTGGCCGTCCGTTTGGGGATGAAAGGCACTAGAGAACATCAATTTCGTCCCCATTTTTGCCCACAAGGTCTTCCAGAAATAACTTACAAACTTGACGTCCCTGTCAGACACAATTGATACTGGGATACCATGCAAACGAGTGATCTCTTGTAGAAATAATGCAGCAACTTTTGATGCATCGTACGTCTTGTGGTATGGAATAAAATGAGCCATTTTGGAAAAACGATCAATGACCACCATAATTGAATCATGTTGTCGCAACGTCTTTGGCAATCCCAGGACAAAGTCCATGCTCAGATGTTGCCACGGTTTGTCTGGAATGGGAAGCGGCGTATAGAGCCCTACTGGTTGTTTGGTTCCTTTATTTAATTGACAAATCCGGCATCGATCAACCACTGTGTGCACGTCCCTCTGCATTCGAGGCCAATAGAATCGGTCAGCAACAATAGCAAAGGTTTTATCATAACCAAAGTGCCCGGCTAAACCCCTACCATGGAGTTCTGTTATTAGGAACTCTCGAAAGGAGCCACGCGGGACACATAAGCGTGAGTTGTAGAATAGAAACCCATCGCGTAACACATACTCCTTCACTGATGCATGTTCATGAGTGGAGATTTCATTCCACACGGTACCAAAGTCTTCATCTTTGGCATACTCTGTCTTCAAACTTTCAAAACCTACAACATTGGCTGAGAACATATGCAACAGGTGTGATCTTCTGCTTAAGGCGTCAGCCACCTTACTTTCCGTCCCTGATTTATGTCTGATAACAAAGTCAAATTGTTGTAAATAATCCATCCAACGAGCATGTCATGCATTAAGTTTGCTTTGGGAATTTAAATGTTTCAGGGAATCATTGTCAGCAAAAAGGATGAATTCTCTATGGACCAGATAAGGACGCCAATGCTTGAGTGTTTGGATTAAAGCATAGAATTCCATATCATATACTGAATATCATCGGCGGGTGTCATTAAGTTTCTCACTATAAAAGGCAATGGGATGGCCCTCCTGGCTTAGTACCCCTCGATGCCAACATGCGATGCGTCACAAGCCACTTCAAAAATTTTAGAGAAATCTGGCAGTTTGAGCACTGGTGCTTGACCCATCTTTTCTTTAATTTCTGTAAATGCTTTGGCAGCTGCTGTACTCCAGGAAAATTTCTTTTCTTTCAAGCATTCAATGATTGGGGACATTATTGTGCTGAAGTTACGAATAAAACATCGATAAAATGTGGCCAGTCCGTGAAAACTTCTAACTTCAGAGAGGTTCTAGGGTGTTGGCCACTGCTGGATAGCCTGCACCTTTGCAGGGTCAGCCTCGACATCTTGGTTAGAAACTATAAAACCCAGGAACTTGGCACTTTTCCTCATAAATGAGCACTTGTCTTTATTAATATAGAGTTGTTCAGTTCTCAAGACCTTCAAAACCTGCTTGATATGGCCCAAATGCTCCTGCACACTTCGGCTAAAAATTAAGATGTCATCAAAATAAACAACAACAAATTTTCCCAAGAATGGTTTGAGAACTTGCGTCATGACGCGCATGAAAATGCTTGGCGCGTTGGTTAATCCAAAAGGCATGACTAGCCACTCGAATAGACCATCTTTCATCTTGAAAGCTGTCATCCATTCGTCCCCCACCCGGATACGAATCTGGTGGTAGCCACTTCGAAGGTCGATTTTAGTAAAAACAGAGGAGCCACATAATAAATCCAACATATCATCAAGACGAGGAATGGGAAAGCGGTACTTTACAGTTATCTTATTAATTACTCGGCTATCGACACACATCCTCCAGCTACCATCCTTCTTGGGTGCAAGTAAAACCGAAACAGTATAGGGGCTAATACTTTCTTTAATGAACCCTTTGTCTAATAATTGCTGAATTTGCCGGCTAAGCTCTTCATTCTCTATTGGGCTCATGTGGTAGTGTGGTAGATTAGGCAGGGTGGATCCTGGGATTAGATCAATAACATATTGCACTTCTCTCTTGGGTGGTAGTTGATTTGGAACCTCGTGAAGCATGATATCCTGAAACTCTTTAAACAGTGCTGAGAATTCTATTGGAATAATGTCATCTTTTTTGCTTCACCTCACGGTTCACTACTAACAGCACCATGTTGTCTTCATGTATAACTCGAGAGAATTGTCGCATTGTCAAGACTGGGACAACCTCTTTTTTCGTATCAAATTCTGAAATCTGTAGAAGGTCCAACACAAATTTCTTACCTTTGAAAGTAAAAGAGTAAGTATTAGCATACCCATCATAGGAAACTCTTCGGTCATAGAGCCATGGGCATCCCAGTAGCATATGGCAAACAGTCATAGGAATGACATCACACCAGGTTTCGTCCATATATTTTTTTCCTAATGAAAATTTAACCAAACAACGTTGTGTCACTAAGACTGAATTGGTTTCATTAACCCAGCTAATCCGGTAAGGGGTGGGGTGTTTCTCAGTTTTCAGCTCCAGACGCTCAATGGCAGTTTCAGAGATCACATTCATGCCGCTGCCATTATCAATAATGACATTCAAAGCCCGGTCATTATGCTCCAGGCGGGTGTGAAAAATATTAGTGCGCAACCACTCAGGATTAGTTTGAAGTTCCTTCCTTGTTCCTGTCAACACTCGATGGATAACACAGCTGGGTAGGTCTGATGCACCCAAGTGTTTTTCTTCATTGTGCTCACTTCCATCGATTTCTTTACCCTCCATGTCTTCCACAATGTCCTCTGCTATCAATTCTTTTTCACAAATGAATGCTAATTTTTTCTCTCTCGTAGGACATACCACAGCATAGTGTCCGAAACCTTTACACTTATAACATTGTGGTCCTTCGTTTGTAGCTTTGGCTTTTCCCTTATAATCCCCACTTATCCCTCCTCTAGCCTGGTCTTTCAGCAATGGAGGCCTTTGGTCTGCAGATGTTGGGGCATATTCTGCCCTTGAATCAAAAGATGGCACTCTCCTTCCAACCGACGGTCCCATTTGTTTCTCAATACGGAGTGCCAATTGATATGCTTCTTCCACATTGATTAAGCGTGCAGTCCACATTTCTTTACGCAGCTCGCTGCGTAGTCCCGTGTGATATCGAGCTAAGGTCTGTTGCTCAGTCTCCACAACCTTACTGCGAACAGTTAATTCGTGGAAGCGATCCGTAAATTGATCAACGCTTAATGACCCTTGCTTGTGTTGCAACATCTCCTCGAACATCATTTACTCATAGTCAATGGGCAAATATTTTTCTTTTAGTCGTTCTTTCATCTCTGCCCAATTAGAAACTGTCGATCTGTGTGTTCGTTGTAATTGTTCTTCCACGCTACCCCACCACGCTCGTGCATGCCCCTTTAATTTCATCCGAACATAACGAACCTTCCTATCCTCTGAAACGGAAAACCAGTCAAAATAATCCTTAATAGCCGTTAACCAGTCTTCAAAAACATTTGGTTCTAATTTTCCAAGAAAATCTGGCACATCAACCTTCATTCTTTTGGTTAGTTTGTCAAGAGGTTGATGGCCTGCACCATGATCCGCATGCCCTCGATGTGTGTTTTGCCTGTGATGTCGGACTCGAGGCTCACGATTTTCAAACTCCTGGTTTCCATCTTCTCCTTCATATGTGTCTCCATCGCTGTTACCCAACCCCTCTCTATGAACTGTTCTAAGCCTTCGTTGATTGAAGGGTCCATTCTCCTCTCGAGCATAACGCTCCTCCATTACATCCAGTCGATGAATGAGCTGTTCCATTATTGTGGAGATCTGATCAACTTGGTATTGCAGTTGAGGCTGGTCTGTGCCTTGGGTGTTTGGGTTTTGGTTGGTTGGGTCCGGGTTGTTTGGGTTTCGGTTGTTTGGGTTCTAGTTGGTTGGGTTCGGGTTGTTTGGGTTTCGGTTGTTTGGGTTTTGGTTGGAAGAGTTTGGGTTGTTTGCCATGGCGTATGAAGTACCACTGCGGGTTACAAGCATGGGTGTTGAATACTGCAATTAAGGGAACCGGGTAACCACACAGAAGCTCTAATACCAAATTGGTGTTATCCTTGAATCAACCTCACGTTAAAAGCCAAGGACAGGGTAAGACACAAAATCTCTCCGTGTTTGTTGGAATCACTCCAATGAAAACTTTATTCAAAGTTGTTATTTGGCTAAAAATTGATATCTTTGTTCCTTTCATTCAACTTTTAAATATTAATCTAAACATCCGATTTCAACTAGGAAAACTAGGAAAGCAATAACAGACTAAATCTCTAACTCTAACTAGGAAAATAATAAACTAGGAAAATACTATCAGGAAAGAAATAGAATTGCAGCAGCTCCTAATGTTTGTGGAGGCTTTTGGTTATGGCACTATAGGGGTCCCTTTTCCAGATTTGCATCACCAAGCTAACTCCAAACCTATCACCACCGCCCACAACTCCGCCTTGACCAAAGCACAAAACCCACCATTCATTGAAAAACCCTGCAGCCAAGCACCCAAATTATCCCGCAATAATTCTCCAGCACCTCCTGCCACCGAGTCATCTGAACCCAGTCTGCTGGTGGATATTGCCAGCCAGTCGAAATTGCTTCTCTTTAGCTTGTACGTTCTTAAGAGGAGTGGAGCTCCTGGTTTTTATAATATATCTAGGGCCAAGCTTCTAATATAGCACAACAAGGAGTAAACCCCTTCTCCACACTCTCGTTAAACACACGCTGGTAGTTGAGTCATTTCCAGATCAGCCACACTGCAACTCCAAAAACCAATGGAAATCCTTCTCCCGCCATCACTCTTGAAGAGAGATGACCGATGGTGGGTTCAACCACTAAATTCTGAGGAATAAAAACAGGTCCCATATTGTTGTAGCATGATGGCAATCCCTAAGAACATGAACCATACACAGAACAGACAATAAGGATTATGTAATGGACATTTTGACTATAGATGAAAGAGTATTCAATCAAAATTATAATTCAAATATATTTATCTAATCAAATTTTACTCTTTTAAATTGAGTAAGGTTATAGTATTTGGATTCATTGAGAAATGACTTTGATCAAGCTGGTTTAATAGTCAAGAATTTTTAATTTATTTCAATTAGATTCAATTTTTTTGCAATTCAGCCTTTTCCCATTATATAAATCTTTCTAGTTTCAGCCTTTGATTTTAAGGATTGTTACAAATTATCAGCGAAACCTGATAGAGGAGAAGAGAGTAAGCCGATGAAACAGTAAAAAGGCCATCAGGAGGGTGTCTCCAAAACATTCATGAGAATATGCGCAGGAAAGAAATGAGAAAATAACGACCAATTCCATTTATCTTGAGCATTCACAACATCACGAAACATCCATTCCTGATTAAGCAATGGAATATCCTGAAGCGAATGATCCTTTAGAGGTCTTTCACCTTCAAAACCTGACTCCACTGCCATTCCCTAAAGACCCTGTGCTACCTGAGGCCAAACCTTGCAAATTGCTTTCCACAAAGGAAAATCAGCCCCCGTCAATTTATGATGATACTGACCCAAATTCATTGTTAAATTACGTCTAAAAAAATATTATTTCACGTTAATAGATTTTAAATTCTTGACTTTTAAATATTATTATAGCCAGAATCGTCTCCTCATTCTTTACATATTTTCCACGCAGAACCATGGCCAAAAGTCTGTCGTTTATCATGAATCAGAGTCGGACCCCGTCGGAGTTTCCCGACAGAAGCTTTGTTCACGGGTGGATCTACAGATTGTAGGGTTTTATGAAAAGATACATTGCTTGTATTGCAGTGTGCTTTATATAGAGATTACAATGAGAATTACAATCAGAATAGGAAAGAAGAATTACACACAAAGAAGGAAACTAAATGTCCTGAGAATAAGGAAACAAATATCCTAACTATACGTGGAGTCATAGCTGATGGAGATTTGTAGCTGGTGTGGATGTATTTGATACATACGGGGAACTTATTCCTTTACTCTTATACGCTCTCGCAAGACGGTGTTTCCATCAGAGACACCAATCTTGGACCGAAAAAGAGTAAACCGTTGGTGAGAGAGAGGCTTGGTGAGAGCATCGACTAGCTGGTCTGTAGTAGAAACATGAGAGACACGAAGCAAACCCTTGTTGACATGATCACGTACAAAATGGAAGTCAATGGCTATATGTTTCATGCGAGAGTGGAAGACAGGATTGGCATAGAGGTAAGTTGCACCCACATTGTCATAGAAAACAGTCGGTGAAGCAGGAGGAGATGCATGCAACTCACGTAAGAGCTGCTGAACCCAAGATAACTCAGCGGCAGTGGCAGCAACAGCCCGATATTCAGCTTCTGTAGAAGAGCGTGCAATAGAACGCTGCTTGCGAGAGGCCCAAGAGATAAAATTACCTCCCAAAAATAAAATGTATACAGTAGTGGATGTGCGGTCATCAGGATTGCCTGCCCAATTAGAATCAGAGAAAGCAGATAATGTAGTGGAAGTGCTGCAAGTGAGGGAGAGGCCATGATAAATGGTGCCCTTGAGATAACATAACAGACGCTTAACTACTTGCCAATGAAGCTGAGTGGGTTTATGCATGAACTGAGAGAGTTTATGCACTGTAAAAGCGATGTCTAGACGGGTGAGAGAGAGGTACTGAAGAGACCCAACAACACTGCGAAACTCACTGGCATCTATGGAGGCAGACCCGTCAGTTAGAGTGAGACTGAAAGTTGTGGAGAGTGGTGTAGTTGCCTCTTTCGCACCAGCCATGTTGGTACGGACAAGTAGATCATATATATATTTGTGTTGGGACAGGATGAGGCCAGTGGAGGTGGGCAATACTTCAACCCCAAGAAAGTAGTGGAGAGAACCCATATCTTTGACAGAAAAACGAGAGGACAGTGCAACAATAAAAGAAGATAAGAACCTGCCATTGTTGCCAGTAAGAAGGAGGTCATCAACATAGACCAAAAGATAAGCAATTATGCCATCATAATTGTAGATGAACAGAGATGTATCAGCTTTAGAGTTGACAAACTGTTGTGAGATGAGAAACGTGGCCAGCTCATTATACCAAGCTTAGGGAGCTTGTTTAAGTCCATAGATGGCTTTGCGGAGACGACAAACATAGTGAGGCAGCTGAGCATCAATGAAGCCCCAGGGTTAAGCCATGTAGACTTCTTCAGAAAGAGAACCTTGAAGGAAGGCGTTATTAACGTCAAGTTGTGTAATAGGCTAACCATGCTGAAGGGCTAGACAAAGAACAATGCGGATGGTGGTAGGCTTAACAACGGGGCTGAACGTCTCAGTATAATCAAGACCAGGACGTTGATGAAAGCCTTTTGCTACAAGGCAGGCTTTGTACCTGTCAATGGAGCCGTTTGGTTTTTTTTTAAGCCGAAAGACCCACTTGCAGCCTACCAGATTCTGATGCAAAGAAAGAGGGACCAATTCCCATGTGCCATTACTGGTTAAAGCAGTGAACTCAGCGGACATGGTAGCTCTCCATTCCGGGTGTTGAAGTTCCTGAGACACACAGGATGGTTCAAGAGTGACAGGTAAGGGATGTTTAGTGATGAGGTTGAGCTGACGAGGTTTAAAGATATGGTTTTTGGAACGAGTGATCATGGGATGATTTGGTACAAGGGCCGATGGAAGGGTGAGGGCGAGGGATGGTGATGGTGGTGGCAAGGACTGATGGGCAAGATTGGAGGAGCAATCATCACACAAGGGCGAAGGCTGGTATGAGTGCACGATGGCCTGCTGGAGGTGGGGCAAGAGTGCTGCAGGTAACGAGACTGGCATGGCCGACTGGAGGAGAGGAGGGGAAGATAATAAAGGAGGAACCAGAGGTGGGGAAGGAATGTCAAATGATAATGCCCAGTTGGGCAGAGAAGGAGAGGATGGACGTGCATGGGGGGAGGTAGCAAATGGGAATGCAGTTTCAACAAAGAGGACATGACGGGAGATGAATAAACGTTGAGTAGTTGGATCAAAGCACTTGTAGGCACTCTGAGTGAGGGAATATCCTAGAAAGACACAAGGACGCAAGTGGGGATCAAGTTTGTGTTTGGCATATAGTCGTAGCCATGGGTAACACAAACACCCAAAGACACGAAGCTTAAGATAATTAGGCAAATGACCAAAGAGAGATTCAAATGGGGATTTAAGTTGAAGAATGGGAGTGAGTAAACGATTAATGAGAAATGTGGCAGCTTGAAAAGCATGAGACCAGAAAGAAAGAGGAAGGGAGGCTTAATGGAGCATGGTGAGACCTGTGTCCACAATGTGTCGATGATGGCGTTCAACAGTACCATTATGTTGAGGAGTGGGGGGGGGAGTAGTGAGATGGGTGATGCCATAAGTAGCAAAATATTCTTTAAGTTTGACGTACTCGCCCCCATTATCAGAGTACATGGAAACAATTGATTTTTTTAAAATAATTTTCAACAATAACTTTGAATTTAGGAAAGATGAGAGAAACATCAGATTTATGACAGATAGGATATAACCAAATATATTTTGTAAAATGATCAACAAAAATGACATAAAATCAATAACCTTCGGTGGAAGAAATTGGAGCAAGGCCCCAAACATCAGTGTAAATTAAATCTAATGGACCATGACTCTTTAGAGAGGATACATGAAAAGGAAGTCGTTGGCTTTTATGACAGAGATAGGAGTCACAAGTGACATTACTAGATGATGTAGATAGATGAAGGGTGTAGGAGGTAACAAGATGATGCAAGATACGAGAAGAGGGGTGGCCAAGCTGTCTATGCCAGTCTATCAGTGGGGCTTTAACACCAACAAAAGCATGGAATGATGTCAGAGGAGACAAAGATTCAGGCCACACGTACACATCATTTGTATTCCAGCCGCGAATGAGAGTCGCCCTCGTGCGAAGATCCTTCACCAAAAAATAAGCAGGAAAGAATTCAATGGAGGTATTATTAGTTTTACAAAATTGAGAAACTGAAAGCAAATTTTTCTTGATGGAAGGAACACACAGAACATTAAATAAGGCAAAATCTTTGGAGGGAGTTAGAAGAGTTGCATGGCCAGTATGAGTTATTTGCAAACCTGTGCCGTCACCTATAACAATAGCATCCGAACCTTCATAAGTCGAGGTGAGGGAGAGATTGTTAAAATCATCGATGACATGATGAGATGCTGCAGAATCAAGAAGCCAGTTTGGTGGTTTTGGAGAAGCAGTAGCAGTGTAATTGGCAATAGGAGCTGTAGAGATAACAGGGCGAACACGAGGACAGCGTTTGACACTATGTCCTTGTTGATCACATAATTGACAGAATCCTTTGTACCCTTGGCCTGGGCATTTTCGTAGAGGTTGATATGAGCCATGATAGCCACGATTAGAGTTGGAGAATGACTGATATCCACGACTGTTGGAGGAGACTTTGTTATTGTTGTAGTGCCTGGGAGTAGAGATGCTGGAGTGGCCAGATCATTGAGTAACATGGGCTGTCATTGGAGGAGACACAGCATGTACCTCTTCATGTTTGAGAAAATTTTCATATTCAACAAGTTTATCATGAAGGTCTTCAAAGCTGATGGGGTTGTCACGAGCACGAATGGCTGCAACGATTTCTTTGAATGCTGGACCAAGACCATTGAGAACATGAACTACCAAGTCAATATCACTGGGAGGCTCACCAATGATTGAAAGTTCATCAGATATACTTCTCATGGTATTAAGAAATTCACCCACAGAGTTAGAGCCACAGGTGGTAGCAGTGAGTCGTTCCTTGAGACTCATTACTCGTGATCGTGAGCGGTTTGCATATAGAGTGTTAAGTTTCTCCCATGCCATACGGGAGGTTGTTGCATACGCAATGAGTGGCATGATTTGTTCTGAAACAAAGGCGATGATGGAGTGTAACAGAAGCTGATCTTGGCGAACCCAGAACATATGAGCAGGATTAGGTGCATCATGCAAAAGTTTGGGTGGTTCCAGATAAGAGCCATCCACATATCGCAGGAGATCATAGCCAATGAGAAAGGCATTGAATTGAGCACGCCATGTCAGGTAGTTTATTGGCGTGAGTTTGAGGGGTAATTGTGCTGCAGCATTGATAGCAATCAATGAATTTGGTGCTGTGATAGTAGGGTTATACACAATAGTGGCTGTGTTTTCTTGAGAGGTTTTTGCCATGAAAGTAACCTGTGAAACTAGATGCTCGTGGGAGCGTGGCGGCTCTGATACCATGTAGGGTTTTATGAAAAGATACATTGCTAGTATTGCAGTGTGCTTTATATAGAGATTACAATGAGAATTACAATCAGAATAGGAAAGAAGAATTACACACAGAAGGAAACTAAACGTCCTGAGAATAAGGAAATAGATATCCTAACTATACGTGGAGTCATAGTTGATGGAGATTTGCAGCTGGTGTGGATGTATTTGATACATACGGGGAACTTATTCCTTTAATCTTATACAGATACCTACCCCCACCGCTAAGCTTTGGCTCACATACCTTTTCCCATTTAATTAAATGCATTTCTTCATCTCCTGGCCATGTCTATCCCTCCAAATAAAATTCCTTCAGCATGAACTTTGTCAGTATCATTTTGAGATATGAACAAATACTTACCTTATAGCTCGTTGTAATTATATTTTAAAAAAATATTTAATAATTTTTTATTATCATGAATTAAATAAAAAAAATTGTTTAAAAAATATTTCACAAGTGAAATTGGATTTTAACCATGACTTGGGGCTTTCTCCATGTGATATTGGGGTTGAAATGGGCTGGCCCAAAATTGTGCGTCGTCAAATTAATAGCACTTGTTAGTCTTCATGGATCATGAGATCCTGCTAATTTTAATGAACTCTTCAAAACAAAACTTTTAAAGGTTATTAATAATTGGGATTTTAACTAGGATTGTTAAGGTTATAGGATCAGAAATAAAATTCAATCTTAAGCCCCGTTTGTTTGCTGAAAAGTATTTTTTTTAAAGTGAATTTTGGGAAAGTGAATTATTTTTCGATATTTGGTAGTGTAATGAAAAATAAGTTGGAAAATATTTTTCAATGTTTGGTTATGTCATGGAAAATGATCTGGAAAATAACTTATTAATATTTTATTTTTTTAATTTTATTAAAATAACGAGAAACAAATCTTACAAATTAAAAGTTGAATGAGAATAAAATTGAAAAAAAATATGATTTCATAAATTATCTCAAATAAAATAAATAATAATCAAAATAATAGAGATCAAATCTAAAAAATAAAAAAATTGAAAGATGAAGAAATTAAAATAATAATAATTAACATTTCATAAATTATTTCAAATAAAATAAGTAACAATCAAAAGAATGAGGATCAAATTTGATAGATAAAACATTTCAATTAAAAAGTGATAAGGAAAAAGTAAATAACAATTATAAAAATAAGGACCAAAATTAATATAAAAATTAATTCTAAGGGATGAAATTGAAAAACAAATATTCAAAACAAAAAAAAATATATATATATATATATATAGCAATTAAAAGTTTGAGGATCAAATTCGATATAATCAGTAAATAATATGATATTTTTAAATTTTTCACAATTTCCAGAAAGTGTTTTCCGCCTAAAATAAAAGGAAAACACTTTCCTGGAAACCAAATCAAATTTTCCGTTGACCGGATGTGTTTTTTGTTGACCAACTTTTCTAATGGCAAACAAACACAGGAAAGTTTGGAAAGTAGTTTCCAGGAAACAAACGCAGCCTAAGAAAATATCATAAATAAATTATTAGATTTAACACATTGTATACAACACGAATATAAATATAAAAATACATGAAAAGTATATGTTCAAATAGTAACTAAAATAATTTCTTATTCACTTAAAAAAGATCATTTTGTTTTAGGAGAAGCATAGGAAAAAAAAGAAAGAAGAAGGGTGATATCAAATATGGATAAAGTAATGATAAACTAAAAGAAAAGAATTAATAATTAATAGACATTTTTCAGATAAGTTTTCTTTGTCTTTTAAAGCATTTTTTATATAAAAAATAGTTTATAGACTTGCGTTACATTGCGAGTTGAATCAATTTTTTTTAACATAACAAATAATATACAAGTTGTAAAAAACTATTTGATATTGTTGTTAAACCCAACTCAACGGGTCAACCTTGAAATCTTTCGATCTGATTTATTGTCTAGTCCAAGTTTAAAAATTAAACCATGTGAAAGTTACTCTAACGTTATCCAGACCCGATCAACTTAGTTAGTTTAAAGGCAACCTAATTGACCTATAAAAAATATCTAAGGATAAAATTGAGAAAAAAGAAGAAGATGAAATTAACAAAAAAAACTCTTGAATAATAAGCACTATTTAAAAAAAACGAGCAAAAAAATTTAAAAGATTAGAGAGAGATGAAGTATTAATTGAATTTTAAATAAAAAAATCCATGCAAAGTAAAAACTAAATAAAATACAAGGAGGGTATTAATTAATATTTTGTTAAAAAAAAAAATCAAACATTGATAGGCTAGCTCTACACGCCCAATTCTAAGAGAAGAGCTTAGGCACACATAGGCCTAGAAGCATACGCTTGTGCTTTGTTTTTTTTTCTCATTAGTCATCCACCTCTTGTTGGGGTGCTGATTAAAATCCAACTACCATTATGGTGGTTGGAAAATTAGGAAGGTTTTTGGACTAAAAAATTCATTTCTCACTCTTTCTCATTTAAAAATATCATAAAAACTTTTATAAACCACCTACCAATAAAATCACTTAAATGAATCTAGATCTATTTTTTCAAGCATGTTTATAGAATAAATCATTGTCATTGAACTCATCTTGTCGAATAAAACCCTTTAACAATAAGATCAACCATTTTTATTACTAAAATATGGTCAACCATTAACTTTCTCTTTCATTCATAGTTTTTTGACGACTTTCTCTCATCTCTCTCAAACATAAAGACTAAGAAATGAATAAAATATGTTTTTGGACCCAAAGAAAAATTCTAAAAACTTTAAGATTGACCACACATTTTCTTTGTGTTTTATTATGGTCCTCTCACTTTTAATTTTGTCTTTCTACTACAATTTTAAATTTTATTCCATGGAAATAGGCCGCAAAAGTATTAAATCGAAAAGAAAAAAATATCTATGGACAAAATTAAAGAAGGATAAAAATGAGATTGTTCATATATTTTCTTCATATTTTATATTATGATGCTCTCACTTTTAGTTTTGTCGTTTTATTTTAATTTAAAACTTTATTTTATAGAATTAGACCACAAAAGGATTAAAATGTTTTTCAAAAATATTATATAATGCGAGGTTGGATGCTTTCTAAAAATATTTTTAAATTAAAAATATGTTAAAATGATGATTTTTTTTAAAAATATTTATTAAAACAATTAAAAAAACACTTAAAAATAATATTAAATTGATGTTTTTTTAAAAAATAAATAAAAATAAATAAATTGAATTACATTATCAAATATACTACTACGTCAATAATCATCCTTAAGAAATGACACGACAATACCAATCAATATATTTCAAATCATAAAACAATTCCATTAACTCCTGATTTTACCACAAAAATTTAAATTAAGATTTTAGTACCATCTTATGAAAAAAGAAAATAAGGGATTTGAATTATTTGATTTTCTAAAATCTTAGGACTTTGATATTAAAGTATGATTTTAATATCCATCTAGAGTGCCGACAACAGGTGTGCTGAGAATTTAGCTTCGGTAAGAAACTTGAAACTTGAAACTTGTTCTCATTGGACAGAGGTAACTTTAGTTGTTCGGACATTTGTCCTGTTTTAACGGGCAGCTTGTGAGACGCGGCATATGTCTGAATCCATCGCTTACGCGTCGTCTTCTCCAGGTCTCGGCGGCTACGTGCGTTTCTTATCTTCTTCAAAATTGATATACAAATTGAGTTATTGGCATTGAATATTACATATCGTAAAATCCGCCCAATAATTAAAGTTTCAAAAATAAAAAAAAACAACAAAAAATTTATGGAAAAAAAATTTAATTGAGAAAGGGTTATATATATATATGTGTGTGTGTGTGTGTGTGTGTGTGTTTGAATAAAAAATAATTAAAAATGAGAGAAAAATGATTTGAAATTACATGTATTGAAAAGATTATATATATATATATATATATATATAGTTTTATCCATATTAAATACTAGCATTATTTAGAACATTAAAAGAAAGATAGATATGAAATGGAGAGAAAAATAAAAAATAAAAAAATCGTTAAACTTTAACCTTAATATTTTAGACTTTTTTAAAATCTTTCAAAATACATTTTGGAAATTCATTAAAAACCGATTGCTATTACACACGTGTGTGTATATATGTGTGTGAGAAAGTTTACAGTTGTTTTTCAAAGTGTTTTTTACTTAGAAAAGTATTGAAATAATATTTTTTATTTTTTAAAAATTATTTTTTATATCAGGGTATCAAAATAATATAAAAATACTAAAAAATATTAATTTGAAACAAAAAAAATAAAAAAAATTCAATTTTAAATATTAATTTTTTTAAAAAACACTTTAAAAACACAAAAACAAACAGGCTTATAGTTTTTTTGCTAAAATTATCATTTATTGAAACAATTAATCCTATTCAGAAATCTCTAAATATAAATGTTAATACATTTTAAAGCTTGTAATAAATACGTTCTAAAACAACATAATTGAAAATTACAAAAAAAGAAATGAGTTAAACCGTTTCAGAGGTCGAAATTCTCATCTCAGTAATTAAGAATGCTATCAGACTATCAGTCATAACACTAAATTATGGGGGAAAATGACAAATAAAGTTGTATATACGATTTTAAATTGCTTGAGCCTATTTGTTATGTGTTTCAAAAGCGTTTTTAATAAAATTTAATTTTTTTTTAATTTTTTATTAACTTTAAATTAATATATTTTTAGTGTTTTCAAATCATTTTGATGTGCTGATGTTAAAAATAATTTTTTAAAAATAAAAAAAATATTATTAACATGTATTTTAGCACAAAAAACTATTTGAAAAGCAACCATAACTACACTACCAAACACAAAAAATATATAAAATAGATAAACGTGGCCATCAATTAATTAGATAATGCCCATCGGTGTTATAGTGCTCTCTTTCGTGTGAGAAAAGTCTCTCTTTTTAATAAATTAGAAACTTGCAATGGAATTAAGCTCCTTTTTGTTTTATGTACAGCGATATGCTGTACGTTAGATATACGTGATAATTACGTGTGCTCTTCTAGAAAAAATAAATATTAAAATATTAAATTATATAAAAATTAATTTGATTAATTTGACAAGTTTAAGAATAACTTGAATAATAATATATTTTATTAATTCAGGTTTATTCGGATTAACCTGTTAAATCTATAATTTAGATAGCGAAATCAAGATAACATCATGTAAAACAAATTAAATCTAAATATGAAATTTAATTTCTAATTTAATAAATGTTGAAGGATAAGATTAAAAATAAAATTCAATTAAAAAAAAGGAAAAACTCAAGTTAACTCGGCTTAATTTATTTAACTTGCAACTCGGGTTAATTATGTGAATGATATAACTCTATAAAAAATAAATATAAAAAATAATAAAGTTAAATTTTAATTTATCTAATATTTAAAAATAAAATTTAAAAAATAACAATTAATTCAAAAATTATCAACCCGGGTCAGGTGTTTCTTTCTTCATTTCTTTTTTATTTTCTCTAAACCATTCCGATTAACGTTTCAGCCTATTTCTTCTTTTTATTTTTCTCTACCCAAACTTTTATTCGGTCCCTTAATGTTTATATGATTTTAATTTTAGTTTCATTAATACCATCATTCAATCAATTAAACTTATTTTTATTTAAGTTGGGCAAAAAAATAATAACTTTTTGGGCAAAAGTTAACAATTTTCTTTAGCAATCACATTAAAAAATAAATATTAAATTTAGTTAAATATCCTTGCACAAAAACAATGGATAAAATTATGGAACTAAATATAAAAACCACGAGAACAAATAAAAAAATAATTAACAAAAAAAAAGTTAATTTATTAATGTTTATTTTTCCAATCGGTAAATATTTTTTTTCTAACGTACAAGTTTGAAAAAAAACTCTTGGAGTCGGGCAGCCGCCCGGATGTGCGGCCTCAACCCGTGTGCACACGCTAGCCAGAAAAGTATGTCCCGGACATTTCTAAAATTAAAAAAATAAATAAATAAATTCATAGGATAACCCGTAATCCGCGCAAGATAAATGGACAACAGGTCGTCCATAGTAGCAACTCCGGCGACCTTGAAATTGATTAAACTTCATCCCAACTTGTCCGTCCCCTTTTCTGTTTAAAAGAATGTCAACCTTAATTGTTCCGCCACTGCTTTCATCCCCTAGAGATGATGCCATGCATCTCTACCGTGCTTTTAAGGGTATTTGTTTACTTATTTATGTTTGTTGATCATTAAGAAAATTTGAAGAAATATAAATAAATGATATTACTTCAATCTGCTTTGTTTTTGTTTTGTTTATCCTTCCAGGATTTGGAACTGACACATCTGCTGTGATCAGTATCCTGGCTCATCGAGATGCAGCTCAGCGTGCTCTCATCCAACATGAGTACAGAGCTTTGTACGCTGAGGATCTTCTTAAACGCTTGACTTCGGAGCTTACTGGCAAATTGGAGGTAC
>Ga0325402_1000955_pt1 | contig 22438 bp, 14 predicted proteins | sample PopdelMetagenome_22_FD_207212 | JGI IMG/M metagenome (GOLD analysis project Ga0325402, IMG submission 207212) | Populus deltoides microbial communities from Bellville, Georgia, United States - Xylem-PdKOR-R3 | ecosystem: Host-associated > Plants > Phyllosphere > Stem > Wood/Secondary xylem...
AAAAAAAATTCTTGTTTCTTTTTATTTTCAATGGGAAACTCAATATGCAGCTCAAATTTCCTTTCATTCATTCTAGGATTCAGACATGAAAATTCGAAGTAAAAACCTTTGTATATACAAGAACGAAAAAAAAGGGGAAAAAAAACGCGAGTCAAGGGGTGAGTGAAGTTTTTTTTTTTTAATTGCAAATCTCACTAACATGCAAGAAAATTAATCTTTTTCATGTCCAATAATTTTTTTACATCATAATTATAATTATAAATTATGTTATAATCATATTATAAATTATATATAAAAATAAAACATGGATGTTTCACTGTTGATTTTTAACAATGTGCCCTTATATATATATATATATAAGTTTTGACATTTTCAATCCCATTCTTTCATGTTGTATTATCATTGTATTTTTTTTTAACATATTATTTCCATCTTTCATTATCTCAAATTGTACGGAATTTTAAAATCATGAAAGGACATAAATTTGGTAAAATCAATTAAAAAGAATGATTAACTTTCAAAGAGGCTTCATAGCTATTTTATCATTAAAAACTCTACATTAATCTTTAAAGTTTTTGTTTTTTTATTATTTGATTTTTATTATTTTAATAATTAATTTTTCAATCCCTCAATATTTAGAAACGAGAGAAAAAGTCATTAAAATAAAATTAAAGAAAAAGAAAAACTGGTTTTTATTTCAAAAGGTTTGTCTTCTTCAAAAGAGTTAAATGAAGGTGATGTTTTCCTATAAACATAACGGAAAAGGTAAATTGAATTTCGTTTGTTTTTTTATTCAATTGATCTTTATTTTTTAGAGTGTTTTGAGGTTGAAAATAGATTTATCAATGTTATTAGAGTGTTTTAGATGTTTTTTCAAGTGAAAAAACTTGGACCCTGATTTTCAAATCACCTTTTACTAGCCAAGTGGTGACAGGTCACTTGCTACTACATGTGACCAGCCGCTTGATTTAAAAAAAAGAAGTGAACAACATGTCGTTTGCTCTTAAAAAAAAAAAGTTCAGTCAAGAGCCTAGCCTAACAGGTCAAACATGGATTGACCTCTCTTTCTTTTTATTTTTCATTGTGTTTACCTACTTATCAATACCATTTTTTTTTTAATTTTTAAACTATATGGCTCAACTTTTTTAAATGGTGATTAATTTTTTAAAATGTTTTTCTTTAATCTTATAATGCTTTGACGAGATTATTATAATATATTTATATTTTTTTTCCTCTTATATTTCATATAAAAGAGTTGTATTTAAACAAAAATTGTTTGTTATTAGTAATGGAAATAACCTCTGGCATAAAATAAATGAAATGGGTAAAATAAAATGGACAATCAGAATAAAACATTTGCATTTATCTTTTAATTTTATTAGAATGATTAGCTTCTCATTTTATTATTTAATTAATGTTAACACCTTTTTTTATTTATCATTTTAGTTATGTTTTTAATTTATTTTATTAATATAAATAATATCTTTTTGTTTCTCAATTAAAAAAAAAATCATGATACTTTTTTATGTTAAGAATTAACTTGAATCAACGGCTCCAAATATATTTCATGATTCTTACTTTAATATCATTTTAACTAAGAGTATTTTAAGTAATTTTCATATTAATTTTTCTATACATCATTTTTTATGAAGGATATTTGAGGTAAATTACACTTGATCTGCCTATAAATAAACAACAAAGCCATAAAATCAAACACGAGGAGAAGAAGCAGAAGAGAAGGACAATGTGCAAAGATTAAAGACCAATCATAAATATTTGGAAGTTCTCTCACAAAAATTCAAGTCCATCAAGGAAGCAAGGATTAAAGTCATTTCCTTCATCAAATAAAAAAAACAATCGATCAAAGTCCTTTTTTTTGTCAAATCAAACCAAGTTAAGATCTGATTTGAGCTCGTGTGAATAATCTTCATCAAATCAAATAAAATCAAGTTAATCCTTTCCTTCATCAAATCAAATCAAAGAGAAAAGGGATCAAAGTCTGTTTCTTTATCAAATCAAATCAAGTTAAAATCTCACAAGGCTCATGTGAATAATCTTCATCAAGTCAAGTTAAATTTTTCATCGGGTTAAATTAAGTTAAGATCTCACACAATAAAAGCTTTCAGGCTCATATGAATATCTTTCCATCCAAAACAAGAGTCATATGTAACCTTTAACCAGAGGATTCATGCACGTGAAGAGCACCTCAATAGAGTTTTCACCTTTTCTTGTAGTCAAATTTAATATTGTAATTTTGACACTATTTTTAGTGTATTTTTAATTTGTGAAATTCTATGTGTAAAAAAATGTTAATATGACACCAGCATTTTTAAATAATTAAGAAAAATCTAAGATTTAGGTAATTAAAAGAGACTGCACACGTTGTTAAAGCAATGACTCGGAAAGCAAGCAAAATAAAATATCATAAAGTGAGCATCTCATGCTTATACTTAATCAATTAATTTAATCTAATTAAAAAATAAAATCCCTTTTAAAAAAAAGCTAAATTTAACCAAAAAAAAAACTGAGTTAACTCATGTTATTTTCAAAGCAACTAAAAAATCTCATAAAAAGAAAAAAAAAGGCAAAAAATGTTGGCGGATAAAACAAAAAAAAAGCTTAAAAAATATTAAAAAAAAACCAAGCAAACTTGAGTAAACCTCTTAAACCTAAATTAATCTCTCAAACCTGAAACCATTAAATTCTAAGCCTGGGATTAACCAAAAAGCTCAACAGTTAATAAATTGAATGTTGAAGAATGATATAAATTAATTTGATTTAATTAAAAAAAAGTTCCATTTAAAAAAGCTAGATATTACAATGATCGGAAAAAAAACCCCCTGAGATAACCTATGTTATTTTCAAAACTATTGAGAAATCCCATGGAAAGGGAAAAAAAATATTGGAGGATAAACAAAAAAAAAGATTAAAAAAACAAGCAAACTCGGACAAACCTCGTAAATCCAAGTTAATCTCTCAAACTTGTAATCAATTAAGTTCCAAATCCAGGCTCAACATCTAACCAATTAAATATTGAAGAATGAATTAATTTCTCAAACCCACAATCCGTTAAATGCTAAACTCGGGCTTAACCCAGAAGCTTAACACTTGACCAATTAAATGTTAGAGGATGCAGACAATTAATTTCATTTTTTTTAAAAAAAATTCCTTTTAAAAAATCTAAATTTAAAAATTATTTTTTAAAAAAACAAACTTGAGACAACCCATATTTTTTTTAAAATGACTTAAAAAATCTCCTAGAAAGAAAATAAAAAAACAAAATGCTAGAAAATGAAACGAAAAAAAAAGAGCTTAAAGAAAGGAAAAAAAAAAAAAACAAGCATGCCTAGGTAAACCTCATAAACCAAGGTTAATCTCTCAAACTCATAATTCATTAAATTCTAGACTCGAACTCAATCAAGAAGCTAAATACCCGGCCAATTAAATATTGAAGGATGAAGTCATTAAAAAATAAATTTTAAAAAAAAACAAGGAAAAAAAATAGTAATAAAAAAAGAGGAAAAATTTTGATACGAAAAAAATAAAAAAAAGATGAAATTGTAAAAAAAAAAAACCAATTTCAAAAACTATTTTTTTAAAAAAAACTATAGCAACCTAAAGAAGGAGAATCAAATCTGACACATGAAAGAATTCATGGGGATGAAATTAAAAATAATTTTTAATTTCATAAATTATTCCAATAAAACAAATTGTAATTAATAGAATAAAGATCAAATCCTAAAAAAAATAAAATTAAAAAATTGCTTTAAAATTTTAGAAGGTTACTATAAAAATCAAGGAGAAAAAAAAATAAATCAAAAAACCACACACACCAAACGAAAGACAATTAGACTACACAAGCCACCTAGTTGTGGAGAGGATGATGAGGCACTTTGATTGCCACCCCAAAAGCAGGATTTCAACCACCGGACAACGCTATGCGCACCGTGAGATATTTTTAAAATTTTTTTATTTAGAAAATAACCAAATCACCCCTAATGAAACTTAATAATTACAAAATAATCAAAATATAAAAGATAAAAGCTGCAATATTTTTATATATAATTTTATGGGTAATAAAGTAATTTAATTGTGTTTAAATTAAGTCAATTACCATAAAGCCTATGTATGTATGCTTTTCTTGTTGTTTCCAAGGTTAAATTAGTATTTATATTGTTTAAAAAACAAAAAAAAATGATAAAGCTCCTAGTTCAAGGCTTAGGAAATTCTGCTTTTAAAGTGATGAAGTAATTTTACCATACTAAATAAAACTATTAAAATCTTAGTGTACTCATCCAATTCTTAAATGATGTTTTGATCATTTAAAAAGATTATTCTACCCCAAAACAAGGTTTAATATTTTTGAAATGAATGAGAAAATTAACATTCATTATATATATATATATATATATATATAGACACACCCCCAAATCATATTAAATCCTTAGGCAATTAAAAGAAAAAAAAAGTGAGGGTGGTGGTTAAATGGTTTTTTAGTTTATTAGAGAAGTCATAATGTTATTATCGTAAAAGTTTCTTAGTAATTAAATGAATTATAATTTAATTTAAATTTGTTAATAATTTAATTTAATTTAACATCAAATCTCAAAGATGTAGAGTGTTATAAAGTTATTAAAATATAAACTATAATTTGTCAAAATAATAAAAAACTATAAGAGAATTGATTTAATTTTTCCAATTCTTAATGGATATAATATAACCAAGGGTTTCGTACTCCATTTCATCCATACCAAATTTTTCATTTGTGTTTTGCTTCGTCTGATTCAGCAGCAAATTTATTTTCCGGCAAGGCCCCAATTAATTTTTGAGATGTTATTTGGAAAGGAACAGCTAGGCATTAACATAAACTAAATGAGGAGGAGAGTTCAACGTTTCCTCCTCACGGAGCACCGTTCTCTTGAACAAATTTTTTTCGAGGTTTATTTTATTTTTTAATATTGAATTTTTTTATTCTAATTTCAAGACCCGGATTATATGTTTGATGAATTAACTTGAGATTTTTTTAATTTTTTTCTCAATCTCATCCTTTGACATTTAGTTGATCTGAAATTAATTTTTATAGTTTTTATTCTTTCATGAGGTTATCTTGATTCTATTATTTTAGTTACGAGATTGACAATTTAACCCGGGTTGACTCGTGTTGTTTTCTTTTTTTTTTTTATAAATGTTTTTTTTTTCAATTTCATCATTTAACATTAAATTGATTGAGAATTGAGTTTCATAATTTATTTTAACTTATTTTTTATAGAGTTATCTCAATCACATAACCTCGGGTTGCAAGTTTGGCATGTTAACACATGTTGACTTATGTTGTTTGTTTTTGGATTTTTTTAATTTATTTTTCTTCCAATTTTATCTTTTAATGTTGGGTTAATTGAGAATTGGGTTTCATAATTTATTTTGATTTGTTTTCTATAGGGTTATATCGATTTTATGACCCAAGTCGCAGATTTCACTGGTTAACCCAAGTTAACCTAATTCGATCAAACATGTTTTCGTTTCAATATTTAAAAAGAAAGAAACTAAATTTGGGGAATTCATTGTTTACCTCCTCACAAAGCATTGTTCACTTGAACAATTTTTTTTTTTAGTTTAGTTTTTTTTATTTTAATTTTATCCTTTAACATTAAATTTTTTTATCCTGATTTTATAACTCAGGTCGCAAGCTTGGTAAATTAACTTTATTTTTTTTCTACTAATTTGTTTCTCAATCTCATTCTTTGATATTTGATTGATTTGAAGTTAAGCTTCATAATTTTTTTTTATTTACTTCCTAGGAGGTTATCCAGGTCTTGTTCCCCAAGTTGCGTGTTTGACAATTTAACTCAAGTTGATTTATGTTTTTTTCTTCTATTTATTTTATTTTATTTTCAATTTCATCATTTAACATTGAATTGATTGGAAATTGAGCTTTATAATTGTTATGATTTGCTTTCTATAAGTTGTCTCAATCACAATCACATAACCCGGATTACAAATTTGACAAGTTAATCTAGATTGTCTCAAATTGTTTGTCTTTGGGTTTTTTTTAATTGATTTTTCTTCCAATTTCATCTTTCAATGTTTGGTTGATTGAAAATTAAGTTTTATAATTTATTTTGATATGTTTTCTATAGGGTTATCCCGATCTTATAATTTAGGTCGCAGATTTAACAAGTTAATTCAGATTAAACCAAGTTAATCCAATATATTTTAGTTTCAATATTTTTAAAAAAAAATGTCTTGATTAGTCAAACTACATAAACTATGTTTTTAATAATTATTCAAGTTATTTTTAATCCTTTTAAGTTGATCAATTCATATTAAGTTAACCCTCATATTGTTTAAATTCTTTTCTTACTATAAAATACATTAACATCTAGATTTTTTTTTACATTAAAAAAAATTAATCAGACGGTCACATGACATTTATAAAGATCTTGTCATGCCGTAAACAATTTATAACATGGTCAAACCAGAAGCTGAAACTTGGATCACAAGATTTCCCATTTCAATTTTGAACCAAGACCTGCCTTTCTATTGATCTTATATACAAAGGTCGAGTTCCTGGCACAAAACAGGCCACCTCACTTCCTAGGATCTTTACAAGATAAAATTAGTTTAACGCAGTGTGATGTTCAATCTTTTAGTGCAAAGCTGTCAATTCCATCTCTTAGAATTCTTCGACCCTTTTGACTTTTGTTTGGCAGCTTGAAAGGCCTTCATTTTTTGTTTCTTTCGAGCTTCCTTCTCAGCCTGTAATAAAAGACGACAAAACTATGGCTCAAATCACCGCCATTGTTTACTTTGTAGTGGGAGTAGACAAGAGGATAGAACTCACCTTTGACATCTTGGATTTGGCCTTTACTTTGGGAGCCTTGTCCTCAAGCTCTGCCTCACGTTCAAGCTCTTTCTCCCTTGCGTCAAGATTTTTCTCTAGATAATACTGTGGATCACAAAAATTGAGCCCCAAAACCATTAGCATCCAAAGTTTAAGATTAAAATAAACCCCAGACTTCTACTTGCGCCTTAGTAAGAAACTTTGGTTTCTTAATCTTCAATATATCAAGATCCGAGTAAAAATAAATGAGGCCTGATCACCCAGTTCCATAATAAAAACTTCGAACTCGCTAATCATTCATTCATATGAATATTCATTGTGGTTAAATACAATTTCAACATGAAACAGGCTCGAAAATAAATCGACCCAGTTTTAGATGCCAGTCTTGCGACTTTGCTACCATTACTCTAGGTGAATAGCACGCCCAAAGATGTATAGTTGTGGATGAGGGAAGAGAGAGAGGTAAACGGACTTACATTGTAATCGCCCGCATAATCCTGTAACTTGTCGTCTTTGACTTCCACTACTCTATTAACTATTTGCTTTATGAAGTACCGGTCATGAGAAACTGTAATGACTGTGCCACTGTATTCTGATATGGCATCCTGATGTCATAATCAGGCATAAATTGACTGCAATATCTAAAGCAAAATAAAATGTAGAAGGAATGGAAAGAAATAAGGAAAAGACCAAACCTCAAGCATCTCTTTTGAAGGTATATCCAAGTGATTAGTTGGTTCGTCCAAAACTAGTAAAGTTGAAGGTTTTACCATGAATTTGCAAAATGCTAAACGTGCCTGAATGAAACAGAAAAACAACACTCAAAACTTCAAGCTTCATTAAAAGAAAAAATATTAGAAAATGTACAACAGCAAAATTAAAAGAATTCGTATAGAAAATCATGGCTGGTATAATCCGTGTTCCAGTGATACAAAGTTGTAAAAATGAACCCACTCAACCAATAACAAGAAGCTAGTTGTCATGTCATGTACCAAAAGCCTATTCATCACAAAAAGCATATAATTAATTAAGGTGATGGGTTCCTTACTGAATTTGTCTATGCTATATATAGAAGTGCAAATATGTTTACACCTTAATGAGTTTTATTATTTTTATGTGGATAAAACATCCATGCAAACTATTACGATCAGTGAATATTTAGATGACTGACTTAAAGTAAAAATGCTAATAGGAATCATATTCAGTTTACAATATTTTCAATCTGGGATATCAACAGCTTGTAATTTTTGTGATTTTATCAGTTGAGTACTCTACTTCTAATGAGTTTAACATTCATAAGTCCATGAGAGAATGAAAAGTTAAATTAAAACCAAAAGGACCAACTAAATTCTAGGAAGACCAACAGAATTACAAGTTTTGATTACATTTAATCAAGACTAACCTCTAAAATGATATATTGAATGGTTTATTAGCATATCAAAAACTATGATGATTGTATTTGGTCATGAAATTAGACTGATTTCTTACTAATGATACCAACATACTAATAATTTCACTTTTTTTTCATGATAAATAACATTTTCAGGTTTAACACAAGGGCATGTTAGCTAGTTATTAAATAAATATTGAGGTGATGCAGTGCTGCATGCAAGTAATGCAATAATAAACATGAAATCCAAAAAAATGCGCAAGAAATACTTTGAAAGATCAAACGTGGCTTTCAATACCTAAAGTTATTCATCAAAAGGAAAAGGAAGATCAAACATGACAGGTGAGGATTGGTGACGATGCATAGGGAGCCAGGAGATATCATATTAGGCAGATCCAATGGATACAATAATATCCAAATTAGGAGTACAGTATTGTAGAAAATGATGTAATTAGGAAGTGTATTTATGTGTATAGAAGAGGTGGCCTTCACCCATAAGAAAGTTCTTGCAGGGAACCAATAGTGTTATAGAAAGAAACTAGAGTATGATTTATGTCACAGTGACATGTGATTGAGATTTGAGCATTCATGAGCATAGACAAGAAAAGGTGAACCTTCTTTAGCAAACCCTGATGTAAACCCACCAAGCCAAATCTCAACTCATTCATGAAACCATGATTAATTTAAAATTCTTCTGCAGATCCCTCAACAGTCCTAATCATCATGTCCAAAAAAAAATAACCACTAATGATTGTGAAGAGGAGACCTCCTTGTTTCTCTCATGGTACACTCCTCTTCTCGCCGAGCTTCTTTCTCCTTGGTCCATAATTTTATATGTATCAAGAGCCTCATCCTATGTAGGAGTGGTGTGCAGCTTATGATATGCATTATGGCTAGATGAATATAGCCTAACTTCATCTTGTTATTATGTGAGGAAGGAAATTATACTGTGCTTGCACTGATTTGTTGAGCTCAGCAGCGCATAATGATAAGCATCAGCAATGATACATAGCATTGAAACAAAGCCAAGTATCCATCTCATTAAAAAGAATAGAAAAATATAATGACCATGAGACAGATTGAAGGAAGTATTATTTGTTTTCTCATCCAATTTTTCAGTAGAAAATGTATATTAAACCTGTCTAGTATCATGAGCTCCATGCAAAATAATATGTACTAAAGAATGGAAGCAATTTTCAATAAATGATTCAAAATGCAAAAGAAATTTCTTTACATGCTATTTAGAATCAGTTATATTAATTGAATTCAATTGATAAATAAATTGAATTCACATGTTTGGAAGAAATAGAATTCAATTCATTTTGTTTCTTATATTACGCTCATCACCTTCATCTTATTTCTTCAAAGGTCTCTAAAACAAGAGATGGGCAGATAGGTAATTTGAAAAGCTAGTTTTAACATTAATTTCTTCTTTTTAATGTAGTAAATCAAAGAGGTTGACATCGGATTTACTTTTTTACCATTTTTAGAGATTGGATTCCATTTAGAATTCAATCTTGACACTCAAAAATTTAAAATGATTTCAAACATAAGATTTCATTAAAACCTCTAAAAAGAAATTAAATTCAGCGGATTCCAAACACAAGGTAAAAGAAATAATAGTGCATAGAGAGTGCAAATATATGACATTTAAGGTTTAATAGGAGAATCCCAGTTTAGTTTACCTTCTCACCACCACTCAAAAGTGAAACCTTTCTATCAAGCATATCAGCTTTGAAGTTACACCGACCAAGGAGTCCCTTTATATCATCAAGTCTCCAGTCCTCCGCAACTTCTTCCACTGTTTGAATTACTGTTTTATCTAAATCAAGTGCCTCAGCCTACAAAGAGAACAGACTATACTCAGTTGATCTGTCTAACAATTAAAATTAGCAAGAAACCATGAAGGAGTCACTGGATTAAAGGGAAATGACATCTGATTGATTAGGAAAGCACACCTGGTTCTGCTCAAAATAGTTTGGTAGTACATTATGTTCCCCAACCATAATTTGGCCTCCTGTTGGCTTCTCTAAGCCCATGATCAGTTTCAGTAAAGTACTCTTACCACATCCATTTGGACCAATAATAGCAATTTTCTCGCCTCTTTCTATCATAAGATTTGTCTTATTAAAAAGCACCTGGTACAAAAGCAAGCTATAACTATCAATAATATATCTAGAAGATCAAGGTGAAATAGAGAACTCAATATTTCAAACATCAACTTCCCTGTAAAGTAGCTCACCTTATCCTCAAAACCAAATTCCAAATTATTGATGGCAACAACAGATCTTCCACTTCTCCCGCGCTCTGGGAACCTGATCTTCATCTGTTTATGTTGAAATGGCTTCTCTATTTGGTCCTCTTCTTGAAGTCTCTCCAGTTTCTGTAATGATGAAAAGTAAATGTTTTGGAAAAGTTAAGTGAACACTGAAGCAACCAGGAAAAAATACAGGAGCCAGTTTGTAGAGGAGGACCTCACTTGGTGGGGAAAAAAACAAACTAGATATGAAGGCAGCAAAAAAGAACTAGGGCAGCATCAATTTTTCTTACTAGGTTACCAGTAAATCTACTACCATAAAATGATCTAATTACATAGAGATAATAGCAAGAAAATAATTAAAAACACAACGAAATTTCATGTTGTGAGTTTGGTAGCATAGAAACTGCCCACCACACATGTAGTAGGCTAACTTAAAAAGGGAAGAAGACATCTCAATCTAAGAAACTAAAGAATCCTGATTACATGTGATTTTCTGAACTCCATTTGTCTTTGATTTCAAACAGGATGCAGATATGAAAGGTTCACATTTTTAGTAAAATTAGAATGAGACCTATCTCTGAATATTTTTCTCCACAATTGCATTGTGATGTTAACAACGTAATTTCAACATTTAGATGAATGTAAGAAATGTATCAGAGTTGTTCTAATAGATGGGAAACATATTAATATCCCAAAGCATAGACTGAATCTTTCTATACAGTAGCTCATTAGACAACAAGAAGATGCTTGAATAATAACCAAGAAAAAAATATTTCAAAGTGAAATTCGATCAAAACAAGATGGAGCTTTTTAATTCTCACTGTACCTTCTCAGCAGAAGAAGCACGGCCAGAGTTTGCTCCTGAACCTAACCTACTTATTAATTCTCTTGTGTGCTCAATTTCCTTTTGTTGCTTCTCCCAAGCAGCAAGCTGAGCTTCAACCCATTCTGCTTTTGATATGATGTATTGAGAATAATTCCCCTCAAATGTCCTTGACACGCCCATATCAGTCTCCACAATTTTCGTACATAATTGATCAAGAAAGGCTCTGTCATGAGATATGATGACCATTGGCACATCTTGCTTCTGGAGATAGCCTTCAAGCCACTCAATCGTGTCAAGGTCAAGGTGGTTTGTGGGTTCATCCAAAAGCAACAAATCTGGGTCCTGCAAATGTACAATTGAAAATTTAAGTCCACTATAGACCATTTGTTCCAAATATCGCAAAACATATTTAGATGTAAACGAGCAACCATTGTTTGTCGCTTCAAAACTCAATGTAAGTTACTTTACACCACAAAAAAAGTAGCCCGATTTTCAGTTATGACCAAGCTGCATCCACTACTCATCACTTCTTCCAAAAGAATACGCACATATTAAACACTAACAATGATTGAGGTGAAGCAGGAAAAAAAAGCTCTGCAAATTCAGAAATTTTCAAATAAAAAAGAAACAGTTTCACCAACACTAATGCGAATCTATTTTCTGCAAGCAACAATACATCACCACACCATTTTCTTGGCAATAAATCAAATTCAAGCAAAGGTACCGTACTTGAACCTTCTACACAAAATGAACTCAAACTTATCATTCAAAACTATACACCAACATGTTATAAAAGAGAAAACAAAACAACATTATACCTGAAGCAAAATCTTCCCAAGCGACATCCTCATCTGCCACCCACCACTAAAAGAAGCCACCAACCTATCTGAGTCCTCGGGCGAAAACCCGAGCTCTGGCATCAACTTACTAATCTTTGCATCAACTTCATCCAAGTCCACAGCTTGTGCTCTTCTCTGCAACAAATCAAACTCATCCAATAACCTCCCCATTAAGTCCAAATCCTCCACAGCTCCCTCTATAGCCTTTTGCACCTTTTCCAGCCTCTCAGCAATCTCCATTTCCTCTTTAAAAGCACTCATAAACTCCTCCTTCACGGTCCTACTCATAGAAACCTCAAACTCTTGACTTAAAAACGCAATATTCATATTCTCTTTGGCTTTAATCACATTCCCTGAATCGGGCTCCTCTTGTCCAGTTATAATTCTCAACTGGGTCGTTTTCCCTGCTCCATTTACACCAACTAATCCAACTTTCTCACCTTTTTTCACCTCCCAAGTCACGTCTTTCAAAACAGTAACTCCTTTATAACTCTTGCTTATGTTTTCTAACTTAATACCTGAAGATATCCCTGAAGCCCCACCGTTTGACTGCTTGTTTGATTGTTTCCTGTCGAACTCAACATCCGAATTGCTCGAAAACAATGATTCAATGTCAGTTTTGGAGTCAGCACCAGATGTTTCCACCGTGGCAGTTGATAAGCGTGCTTTGGTTTTATAATTCGATCTTCTGGTAGGGAATTTGAAGGGATTAGTGTTGTATTTAGTGGATAAGAGAGATGGGTTCGGTTTAAAAAGAGTGGATTTTTGTCGAGGATTGAAAAAGGTTGAGCCGGTGAAGAAGGTAGAGTGGAGTTTGGTAGACAAGTCCATGACTGGTTAGTGAGAACGGGGAGGGGAAATAATGATGGGTTCGGGCGGGAGAGTGTTTCTCAGGGCAGTGAGAATCTGTGGAGGGGAGGGGAGAGAAACACTCAGCCCATGAAGAAAGAGATACTGTTGTGTGCTGGAGAGGCTTTTCAACTTTTTATTCATTTTAATTGCAAAGGAGATAAATTTTAGTGTCTGTAAGAATTTTCTTTTTTCTTTTTTCTTTTCTAATTCTCTTCAATTATTATTATTATTATTATTATTATTATTCAATTTTGTCTCTGACAAATTTAAGCCTTAAAAATGCATTTCTCTGATATTTTTTTTCTCCAAGCAAACTTTTGTGGCTGTGGAAACAGATAACAAACACTCTTAAGTTCTGTGGCGCTAATTCTCCTGACCCAATATTGAGCATTCTATTTTACCCAGTCAGCTACTGACACCTGTGTGTTTTTCTTATGATTAGGCGCCAACCACGTGCTCAAGTTACGAACTGCCTGGACAGATAGAATCATTTTTCTTTTTTTTATTTGTCCTTTTTTAATTAAAAAAAAGCTAGACAAATCTAGCTGGCTGCTTTTTTTCCTAGCCTTTCTTAGTTCTGGGCTGAGGGTTACCTCCAATGTGGGCTTTTTTTGCTTGATTATATATTCGAGCTCGGGAGAAATTTTGATCTCTAATTATTTTGGGTTTTTAAACTGATTTTCAAATTGTTTTAAGTAATGTATAGGTTTTTTAAGGTATTAAAAGTGTTTTTGGGTCAAAAAAATAATAAAAATAGATTTTTTTTTAATATAAAACATCTCTATTCTGATTTTCTAGGTAGCTATTTTATAAAAAAAAATATTTAAAGATAAAAAACAAGTTGTTATTCCTAAAAAATTAAATAGGCCTGGGTGTGTGGGCTGCTTCAAACCCACGTACAAGAGCTTTTTGTTTAGAGATCCAAGCATCTTAGGCTCATGTGCCCAAGTCTTTTTGCCCTTACTTTTTCTTCTTTTTTTATTATTTGTTTTCATTTTAATCTTTCACAATTGGATCTTTATTGATTTTTCTTGCATAATTTTTTTGAAATAATTGTATTGAAACTCCTATAATTTGGTTATTATTTTTATTTGTTTCTGTATTTCGAGAAATTACACTTTATACCCTCAACTTTAATATTTTTATAACACTTTACATCCTCTGATTTTAACATAAAAAAATCAACAAAATTTAATGACCATATACCTCTTGTATATTGAATATTATAACTTTTTCATAGTAATAAAAACCCAAACATGTGCTGGACCTCCTCGTTACTTTTATCAAACAATTTGTTTTTTCCTTTTCATTCCCAAATTTGATCTGAATTTTTCAAGATACATAAGTGATAGCGAATAAAGATTTGTGCGCAACCCTGAAGGGTGTAGCTTAATTAGTCAGGTCCTAGATTTGCTCTCTAGAGATCACCAATTTGAGTGCCACAAATCTCAGAGCCACTAGAGGCTTATCTGGTTGTTAACTTCAGGGTCTCGGGGGATTAGTCAAGGTGCGCGTAAGCTGGTCCGAACACCTACGGTTACCAAAAAAGAAGAAGAAGATTTGTGCACCAGGAAATGAAAATCTAGATGACATTAAATGATTGCAGCTTCTATGGGACTTATTTGATATCAAGCATTCACAACAATGAAAGAATATGAGACATCAACAATTTCCAAACAAAAATTGAGTTGCTTTGTTCTGGGGTCGTCCTAAATATTTCTAACCAAATCCATCATCCCTTGTTTTATAATGGGGAAAAACCTACATTTACCTCTCCTGCAAGAAGGCTTGTTTCTTCATGTTACCCGTGGTGACCTTGTGGTGTTGCCTTGAACCAAATCTCCTATCTCTTCCACACCTAGAATTTTTACCCGAGCTCCTCCCTGCTGAATTATCACAATCCAAAGGTGAGGGATGTCAAATAACAAGAACAACCAAAGGTGGCAAGTGGTCCAATAGATCTTTATTTAAAAATCTACTCTCTTCATATCTAAACTCATGGTAACCAAGTGCCCTTTCACCACCTTGAAAAAACTCATCTATTATTTCTTCACCATTAATTATTCAACCTGTTCATGACCCTCTCGTTAGGTTGGATACAATTGTTTTTTTCAACTACCATGGAGTTGCAACCACTGAACATGCCTATTTGTTTGAAAATCAAATATATTATAGTTGTCATGATTTGGTTAGAGAAAGAGTAAATAATAGAGTAGCAACCACTGGACACACCCTTTTGATTTGGGGTTTTTTCACTTTTATGGAGAGAATGTTGTGGAGAGAGAGAGAGATAAACAAGATTGAGAGTGAGTTTCTGTTGTTCCTTTAAGTTTATGTTAAAGATTATTTCATTTGCTATTGAAGAAGTGGTCTTTGATGCTGAGAAGATTGAGTCAAGATTATCTCTAATATGTTAGGAAGTTAGTTGCAAATAAAGTTGTTACAGAACAAATCCTTTTTTGTTAAAATCTAGTCATTATTTTTCTAAAATTTGTTATTAGAACTCTTGTATGAAAGAGTGATTCAATCAATAAAAGAATTGACTTACAGTCTAAATAATAACTATTCTATATTTCTAGTTTTACTCTGTTCTTTAGTGTCTTTATACTGTCAAAAACAACAAATTGGTATCAAAGCATAATTGATTTTAAGGGACCAGCTTTAGTGTAGAGAGTAACTTGTAAGGAACCCTTTTCCACCAAAAACACACACTTAAACCTCCTATCATTTTTTTCAATGGCATCAAACATTTATTCTTTTACATCACCACCAGTGTTTACTGGTGAAAACTATCAGATGTGGGATGTAAGAATGAAAATATACTTACAAGCCTGTGATTTTTGGGATGTTGTAGAACAAGATCATGATCCACAACCACTTCCTGCAGATCCTACTTTAGCTCAAATCAGAAATCATCATGAGGAAAGTTCCAAGAAGTTCAAAGCTAAAACATGTCTTTACTCTGCTGTTTTTGAAGCAATATTTTCAAGAATCATTGTTTTTGATACGCCTAAACAAATATGAAATTATCTTAAAAAGGAATTACACAGAAATGAGAGAACAATCCAGATGCAGCTCTTGAATTTTATAAGGGAGTTTGAGATGCAGAAGATGAAGGAATCAGAAACAATCAAAGAATTCTCTGACAGATTACTTTCCATAGTTAACAAAGTAAGATTATTAGGGGAAGACCTTCCTGATAAAAGGGTTGTAGAAAAAAATACTCGTAACTTTACCTGAAAGGTTCGAGTAAAAAATATCTTCATTGGAAGAATTTAAAGATCTGTTAAAAATTTCCCTGGTAGAACTATTGAATACATTATGTTGTAACTCAATTTTGACTCGTTGGCTTTTCATTTAATTTTACAGGGTTTAAAAGGGAAAATTAAAATATCAAAGATTTATTTTGATGAAAAGTGTGATTTGTCAGCTGACATGAAAACTAGGGATTACAATGTGCTTTTGTCATTCTATCATTATCTTGAAGATAAGAATAGTGTATGCACAAGGAAGGAGACAATCACATGAAACTTTGGAGGAAGGCCATTATCAGAAACCTTAAAAGAGAGAAACATAAAAAAGAAGAAAGGAGGGGGCGGCGAACCCTATACTCGCCACAACCCCCTCTTCAACCTTTTCCTTTTCTTCTTTCCTGACCTCCAAAAATAGCTCTCAACTCATCCTTTTTTCCCTCTCAGCTCATCCCCATAACAAAAAAAAAGACCACTTTTCATCTACACATCTTACAGACCCAATAGAAGAGGACCCTCTTCAACCTCTAAAAGCCACTATATAGGCTTTCTTCTGGTGTTGCAGGAGAGGCTTTCATTTCTCTTTCCCTCTAGTTCAGCAGGAACTTCTTCTCTGCGCCATAACAACAGCATCATCCATGTCCCTCACGACTGGCTCCCTTTTAGGAGAAATATGGCAACAAAGCTAGTTCATGTTGACAGCAACAGGACTCCATCCTCAACCATCAATAGCATTTCCTTCAACGGTGAGCTCTATCCTTAGCGTTGGTTGTAGTCAAGATTAGCAGCAATATCATCAACAACTCCCACAACTAGGAGAAAATACAAGCCAATAGAAGCAGCAGATGAGATTCTTTTTTCCTTTCCTCCTCGTCTAAAACAACAGCCATCGGCATCAGCTACACCCCTGTATTTCTAACAGCAACCTTCTCTTTTCAGTAGTGGCAGCATGAATTTCAGTGACCTGAGCAGCAGCCACCGTGAGCAACAACATTTGTCTCCCTTAACCTCGCTTTCAGCAGTAGTCGTGCCCATGTAAGTTCTTCTTTTCTTGTGTTGATAATTTAATTACATTGTTATTGTTGCATACATACGTGAATTATTCACACATGTATGCAATAGTGGCAAAACCGGTTACTGGTTTGGGCCAGTAACCGGGTTGGGTCTGGCTGGATCAAGTCTAACCCATATGGCTGGGCTAGATCCAATCCAAAAAAAAAAAGATTTTATATTTTGTTTAATATAGAATTTTATGGATTTATTCACTGGCGTCAGAGTTAGTAATACAGCACTTTCTGGGTTGTGTAATATTTACTAACGTCAAAGTTGAAAATATTTATAGTTGATTATTCACTGACGCCAGAGTCAAGAATATACTAGGTGGACCATGAAAAGTGTAATACAACAAATTCTTAGCAATTTTAGACAAAACCAACAATGTAGCTTGCCTTAGGTAGGATGCTTAAGGGGGTGATAGCTTATTTCCTTTCATATAACCAATCTCGTACCATAAAATCTATGTTGACCAGTTAGGGTTCCTAATGACCATAATACTAGGTGGTGATTCCTTGAACTAAACCTTTTCCCCCAAAGAACAAGATGTCATATACATGTTTCTTTTCCATTGAGATAATGTTTTAATCGGTCACCACAATATCTGGGTGTGATAGAATATGTCCGGGTGTGACACATTATAGGCACAAGAACAAAGAAAGGTGATAAGGCAAGAAGAGTCCATAAAAGGAGCTTTTCAAGCTAAAATGTAAGTCCAAGAAGGAGATAAAGGCAAAAAAAAGAACAAAAAAATATAAAAGAGCTAGTAGCAGCAATAAAAGAATTGGAAGCTTTCCTCTTTGTCAACATTGTAAGAAAATAAATCACTTACAGAAATATTGTTGGTGGAGACCTGATGTTAGATGCAGAAAATATAATAAATTAGGATACATGAAAAAGATTTGCAAAAGCAGAACTAATCAGCATGAAGGTGAAGCTCAAGTTGCTGATCAACAACATGAGAAGCAGCTGTTTGTGGCTACTTGTTTTGCTAGTAAACATGCAAGTGATTACTGGCTTATAGATAGTGGTTGCACAAATCACATGACGAATGATGAAAATCTATTCAAGCAACTTGACAAATCAAGTATCTCTAAAGTTAGAATTGAAAATAGTGAATATATATTCCTGTCAAATGGAAAGGAACAATTGTTATTGAAGGAAATTCAGGTATAAAACTCATTTCAGATGCTCTTTTTGTACCTGAAATTGATCAAGAATATGTTAGGGCATAAAAAATCATTATTTTATTTTCCAAGCATAAAAAATCAGACAGAATTGTGGCACAAGAGGCTAGGGCATTTCCATCAAGCAAGGTTGATGCATATACAGAAAAAAAAAAAGATGGTGCAAGGAATGTCAAACCTAGAAGAAGAAATCTTAGTTTGTACCTCTTGTCAATATGGCAAGCAGAACATACTTCCATTTCCTCTAAACAAGGTTTAGAGAGCAATAAAAAAAGCTTCAACTTATTCATACTAATGTTGCTAGACCTTTGAAGATAATAAATATCTTTGAATGGAAGCAGGTATTATACAAGAATATGTTAGGTCTATTTCATAAGTTTTAAGACTGAGGTAGCAAATGTTTTTCTGAAGTTTAAAAACTGGATTAAAAATCAAAGTGGTCACAAAATTTAGGTTGTAAAATCTAATAATGACATCAAATATACCTCGTACAAGTTTGCCAAGTTTTGTCATGATGCATGGATTGAACATCAATATATTGTGCCTTACACTCCTCAGTAAAATGGTGTAAGTGAACGAAAAAATAGAGCGATCATGGAGATGGCAAAGTGTCTATTATTTAAGAAAGATTTTACCCAATAAGTTTTGGCCAGAAGCGGTGAACATTGCAGTCTTTTTGTTAAATAGGTTGCCAACAAGAGCATTATAAAACAGAACTTCATACGAAGCCTGGTATGGTTATAAACTCTCACTCCAGAATTTAAAGACTTTTGGATGCTTATGTTTCATTTATGTTTCTTAGGTAAAAAGAGATAAACTTGATAGAAAGGTTGAAGCTGACATCTTTATTGGCTATAGCAATGTTACAAAAGGCTACAGAGTTTTTCAACATCAAACAGAAAAGGTGATAGTTAGCAGAGACATCAAGTTTATTGAAACCGAAAATTAGAACTTCAAATATGCAGAAAGAAGTCAAAGTAAGAAGATGATGCAAGATCTTGGTGGTTATGTTGATGAAGCACCAGTCAGAGGAACTAGATTGCTTGATGACATTTATCAAAGTTGTAATGTAGCTGTGTTGAAGCCTGCAGAATTTGAAAAGGCTAAAAACGATCTAAAATGGATTTATGCAATCAAAGAAGAGCTGAGGATGATTGAGAAGAATCAAACATGGAAATTGGTGGACATGTCAAAACACAAAAAACCTATTGGTGTAAAATGGGTTTACAGAACAAAACTAAATGCAGATGGCACCATCAACAAACACAAAGCCATATTGGTAATTAAAGGTTATACATAAATTTTTGGTGTAGATTTTTCAAAGACCTTTGTACTAGTAACATGACTAGACACCATCTGAATGCTACTAGCAGTTACAGCTCAAAAAGGTTGGAAAACATTTCAACTTGATGTGAAGTCTACATTTCTAAATGGCTATTTGTAGGAGGAGATTTTTGTTGAGCAGTCTAAAGGATTTGTTATTAGAGGTAAAAAAAAAAAAGGTTTACTTACTGAATGAAACTTTATATGGGTTAAAACAGGCTTCAAAAGCGTGGTATAGCAGGATTGATGAGCATTTACTCAAACATGACTTTAAGAAAAGTTTGAGTGAATCAACCTTATACATCAGAAACTTAAATTCTGATTACATTCTGGTTTCACTCTATGTTGATGATCTATTTGTTACAGAAAACAATCCAAGAATGATAGACCAATTCAAAGTAGAAATGATGAAGATCTTTGAAATGACAGACCTCGACGAAATATTCTATTTTCTTGGTATAGAAGTGCAACAAAACCAGCATGGGATCTTTATTGGCCAATAGAAATATGCCAAAGAGATTATAAGAAAATTCAATATGAAAGAATGCAAATAAATGAATACGCCTGTGAATTTAAAGGAAAAGTTTTGTAAAGAAGATGATGCTGATAAAGTAGAAGAAAGAGTTTACAGAAGTTTGATTGGATGTCTGATGTACCTCACAACAACAAGACCTGACATCATACATGTTGTAAGCTTATTATCAAGATTCATGCATTGTGTAAGTGAAGTTCACTTTAAGGCTACAAAAAGAATAGTGAGATACATCAAAAGTACACTAAATTATGGCATTTAGTTCAATTGTATTGAAAATTTTGAGTTACAAGGATATGCAGACAGTGATTGGGCTATTAGTTTTGATGACATGAAGAATACCTAGAGTACTTCAAGGTATTGTTTTAGTTTTGGATCAGGAATTTTCTCTTTGTGTTCTAAAAAACAAGAGATCATTGCTCAATCAATTGCAGAAGAAGAGTATGTTGCAGCTGCAAATCAAGCCTTATGGCTTAGACAAATGTTAGCAGATTTAGACATAGAGTAAAGGAAAGCTACAAAAGTTTATATTGATAATCAGGCTGCAACAACAATATCAAACAATCCAATCTTTAATGGCAGAACAAAGCATTTCAAGATCAAGTTCTATTTTTTTAGAGAAGTTCATAAAAATGAAGAAATTCATCTTGTCTACTGCACGATAGAAGACCAACTTGCTGATATGTTAACGAAATCCTTATCTAAAACTAGATTTGAAATATTAAGAAGCAAAATTGGAGTCTACAGCAAAAGAAGTGGGGAGTGTTAAAGATTATTTAATTTGCTACTCAAGAAGTGGTCTTTGATGCTGAGAAGATTGAGTCAAGATTATCTCCAATAAATTAGAAAGTTAGATGCAAATAAACTAATACAGAACAGCTTCTTTTCTGTTAAAATCTTGTCATTATTTTTCTGAAATTTGTTATCAGACTCTTGTATAAAAGAGTGATTCAATCAATAAAAGAATTGACTTGCAGTCTAAATAATAACTATTCTATATTGCTGGTTTTTCTCTATTCTTTAGTGTCTCTATACTGTCAAAAACAGCAATTTACAATATATTATATACGAGAGAGTAGTAGCGTCATTTCATATAATTTGAAATTTTAGTTTGACCAACAAAGTGTAATTTTTTAAAATACTGAAGTAAAGTGAAAAAAAAAACAAAATATAGGAGGTTTGATGTAAATTTTTTTAATATTTTATTGATTTTTTATTAGGCAACGTAATTTTTTCGGTATAATATTTATAGATATATTGTGATCCCAACCAAATATCTCTATATTTGATTGATTTTTAATTTTGTAAGCGTCTATTTTAAATAAAGAATTATATTAAAAAATTGGTTGACCAGATTGAGTCCATGAACCAAGTCATGGATTTAGATGGTTAACTTTGGTTGATTAGGAATCAATAATTTGTTTTAGTTGCATAAATAATTCTTAATTTATTTAATTAAATGCTTACATAAACTTTTTAATTTACGATTGAGATTTTTTATATCAAAAAACACATAGAAAATATTACTATATATATTTTCTTATTAAAAAAATAATCGATCTATGATGAAGTATGAGTCAAATAGCTAGTGTATTCTTGAAAAAAACAGGACCTCTATTGCTAAGAGTTGAACATATTCTAATAATTGGATAGAGCTTTCGAAATAGAGGAAATTGGGCTATTAAGATAGAGAATTAAAAAAAAAACAGCAAAATAACATATTTTTAAAATTCTTGACTTACAACTGCGAAAATTAATTAATATCATAGTTTAGAACCGCAACATTAAAATAATCACAGATTGTAACATGGATGGAGGACATATAGCCAAGTTGATCATCTTCATGCATGCTCATTTTCTTTCTTCTTTTTTTTTAGCTAGGGGAGACATGCATGTTATGCACACACACAAAGTTAGTAACATGAAAGTCGATTCTTGGGTCCATTTGGTTTATGTGAATAAATAAATAAAATATACATCCTTTAATTTTATGAGAAAAAAGCAATATTAAATATTATTGCGCTTTTAAAACACAATAATTACTAAATATTATTTTAATATTATTCTTTAAAACACAACAAGCT
>Ga0325402_1000958_pt1 | contig 22396 bp, 12 predicted proteins | sample PopdelMetagenome_22_FD_207212 | JGI IMG/M metagenome (GOLD analysis project Ga0325402, IMG submission 207212) | Populus deltoides microbial communities from Bellville, Georgia, United States - Xylem-PdKOR-R3 | ecosystem: Host-associated > Plants > Phyllosphere > Stem > Wood/Secondary xylem...
TTTTTTTATTTAATATTTTGTTGATTATTAATTGGCCAACATAAATTGGTTTGGTTTGATTTTTGTTTTTTCAATTATTATTAGTTCTCTAAGTGTTTATTTTAAATAAAAAAAATCTTTAGCAACTACAACAACAGCAATGCCTCCATTTTTTGCAGATATCAATTCATTGATTGGAGCTTTTGGTTTCATCCCTCTACACTTTATCTTGCCTGTTGTGTTCTTCAACCATCGAAGAGGAGCATTATTTTCTGGTTAAATGTTACTATTGCAATGGTCTTCTCAGCAATAGGGATTATAGCAACAGTTGCAGCAGTCAGACAAATAGTTCTTGATGCCAAAACATATAGGTTATTCGCTGATGTTTGACTAGATTAAATGGCATATTGGCTAATTGGCTCACAGTATCAGTAGCCAAATGTATACCCGTGTTTTACTCTTCTTTAGTGATTGAATATATAGAGTGCTCAATTCCTAAAAGCATCAGAAACAACTGACAATTGACAGCAAGAGTAGTTTCTGTCTTAAGCTGATATAAAAAAGGTACAAGATTTTGACGCCTTTGAGCTAACAGAATAAAGGAAGAAATATCAAACTAACACCACGTTTTAATGTTATTTATGAAGAAATGCTGTCACGGATGCAAATCTAGAGATTTTCATAACCGGGGGACACCAACAGTATTTGCTTTTGGGACTGCAAGACATTTTGACCACTACTGTTTTGGGAATCAGTATTTGCTTCTTGGTTTGAAATGACTGTGTTACCTGCTTCTTCATTTCTTGGTTCTGAAAGTGCAGATGTTGGTGTAGTGCAATTATCTTCCCCGTCTGTGGTTCCAGCGATTTTTACAGGAACCCTTCCTACATCAGAATTGGCAGGCAGACTGGGAGCAGCATGAGGGTCAGCAGATTGCCTCCTTTTAATCCCCTTGCCGATATTCTGCTTGAAACTGGCAATAACAAGCTGGTAAATCAAAACAAACCTAGCGTGAGATTTGCAAACAGGCTGATAAGTCAGTTTAATTGAAAAGAAAATTCATAAATTTTTGAACTCTGTATTCTGTACACGACATGCTGTTGACAGGAGACACAGCCATCTAGTGAACGCTTTCATAGAAAAATGAGTAAGCAGAACATACTTGAATAGGGCCAGCTGCTATTAAAGAGCCTGCAACACCACCACCAAAAACTCTCCCATCAGGTTTAGCCAGTGAAACACTTAGCATGCCATTTTTGCGATTTGAACCTCCTGTTTCGCCGAAAGTGAATGATCCAGATAAAGATAGAATTTCAAAGCGGCCCTAGATCAAATGGAAAATTAACCAGAAGCTACATCAGAAAAAGGAAAAGAAACAAGATAAAAGAGTTTCGTTTTTTTCAGGTACGATCATATCATACATCATATCTCAAAATTTCACCAGAAGGACCAGGCTGACGCATAATAACACTTGAGACAACACCAGTAGCAGAAAGAATGCAAACTGCTCGAGCACCCTTCTGAGATAATTCTATTATCTTACTAACAATATCCTGCAGGTCATAAAACAGAATTAGAACATCTTGACTCAGGACAAGCAATGGGAAGCACTACAAAAATACAAATATACAAAAAGAACAATTAAGAAACCTTAATTAATTCTCACATATTTTACAGTACCTCTCCAGTATACACAGGCACTACATGAGGGGTGAAGCTCCCCCCTGCTGTTTCTGCTGCAAAACCACCTTTACAGAGAGAATTTCAACACAAGTCAAGGGAGGGATGGAAAATAAAATGTAATACACAATATATCACTCATTTTGATTTGAATCAGACTATATATATATATATCCCTTTTAAAAAAAATTAAAAAAAAAGAAGAAGATAGTTTTAAGCTTCCTCTTTCAACAGGAAATTGAACTTGAATTTTTTTCATGTGTATTCAATTTCAAAATAATAATTTTCTTCGACATTGAAATTGGAATCATGTTTTTGTTCATCCAACCAAATATTAATTGTTTAATCCACTTAACACCAAATCAAAATTTCCATTACAATTCTACCATGCATTGATACTAAACATCAATCAAGATTTAATAGAAAGAAACGAAACAAATACTAATAAAAATACAGAAATTTTGCATATAATAAATATGAAAAAAATTTCAAACAATTAATCCAACCAAAAAGGAAAGGAAGGAAGGAAGCAACATAACGTTAACTACTGCTTATAAAAGCCTTTGCAGATTTTGAGTACTCACCAAGGGAAGCCAAGAGTTGCAGTTTACCAGAACCACGGGGCCTCCCTCTACCCCGCTTCTCGTAACTCGAGAGAGAAGAAGAGAGGCCCTGTGGCGGAGGCGGTGATGATACTAGGTTTGCATCCACATCATACTTCCTAGGCCTTCCTCTCTTTCTTTTCACGGTGCTTTCAACAACACCTTCTGAGCCTGACCCTCCGGAGCCGCCCACTACACCACCACCTGGGTTGTTTGGCTCTAGGGTAGGATCACTGCCACCTGTTGCCACCTGGCTCCCTGGCGGGGCATGATCCTTTGTTGTAACTATAGGAGTCTCATCAGAAACTATGATGTTCTTCTCTTCCATGTAATCCATAGCAACTAAAAAAGAACAAGCTATACGTACTAAACTCACGCGAGGAGAAAAAAGAAAAAATATATATATATTTTCTGCTCAAGAAATTAGGAGATTATGGAAGAAAAATGGTTTTGAAGGTGTGGAAAAGGCGCCATGAAAGAAACCTATATATTGGAGAAATTTCTTGCTTGTGAGCTGAGTGGGATTGCTATGCAATAATATAGGGAAGAAAAAAGAGAAGGGCCTTTTCTTCCTTTTTCTTTTGAGAGAGAGAGAGAGAGAGAGAGAGAATTAATTCCTTAAAATATTTATTTTCTATAAGAAAAGGACAAATATTGCAGTTACAATATTAATTACTGGTTTTTAACTCTTTAAGGGGAAGGGAATCTGCCTTTATTTAATAATTCAAAAAAGAAATATCTTTGATTTATTTAGTAATAAAATAATCATTTTGCTTACAACTAAAACTGATTTTTTTTATTATGTTTAAGAGATTTTATTTCCAAATATAGCTGGAAAATCTGTAATATTTATAACGCTGTTATTTATTTTTTGAAATTTGATTTTTTAAATTTCAAACAAATTGTTTTATTGGATCAAAACTCTTTATAATGCACCATATTAGACACTAAATACAATAAATTTGATGTTTTCCACTAGTGAAATAGATATACATGAAAAAGATGGGGCAAACACATGAGATGAGTTTGGTGGAGACATTTGCATTATTGTTTCTGTTAAATTAGCAATTATTTTATTTTATTTGTTTTACAGTTTTGGCTTATTTTTTTAGAGGAAAAAAAAATATATTAGTGTTTGTTTGTCGCAGCGAGTTATTATTATTTTGTTAAATTTTAATTTTTTTATTATAAATTAATTTTTATATATTTTTGGATCGTTTCGGTGTGATAATATTAAAATTAAATTTTAAAAAATAAAAAAATTATATTATTTTAATATATTTTTAAATAAAGTATTTTAGTTGTAAGTTGTTTTCCATTATTTTAAACTTTTTTTCCCTTTTTCTAAATAAATCAAATACGGAAGATGAGGGAAATATTTTAAGTGCAGTAAACGTAACCTTTGCTTTTCTTTTTTCAGATCAGAAGCTCTTTCTTTGAAAACACATTCTCTGAAAATACTAGAAAAAAAAGGCGTATCCTATAAATAATCCATGCACAGCTAGGCAACTAACAACAAAGAAAACATCAGCAACAACAATAATGAATCAACACAAAATATTTTTGGTATCTAATAATTCGACACTGCCTGCACGCATGCAAAAGTGGAGCAGTAAAATCTCTGCACCAACAATAAATGCTCACAGGACATGCCAGATCCAATATTAATAGGAGGCTCAGATCAGATGCTCTCTCTCCATCGGAATCAGCATTCATCAACACAACAAGTAACAGAAACCAGTCTTACATTAGGGGTTGCAGGGAGCACTCTACAAAGGTTATTGAATTGAACTGCCATGAAAGAGAATACCCGGAAGAGCAGCAGTCTGATCACTAGAGTTTCATCATGAACACCAGCAATTTAATTAAGTTCAAGCCGATGGAGAAAACACAAAGGGATCGGATTTAAGATAATTAGCCTACCATTACTTCCAGGACCTAGCTAAATCAAATGGTTTAATTGGCCATTTCTATCAACTATAAAACAACATGAAATAAGCTCAAACAAAATCATGTTTCCCCTACCTGTATCGATCAATGGATTTGTTCTGCATACTCTGTCTCAGTAATTTCTATTCTATTATTTTGGTAACCATAGGGGACAGTGCAAACAAAGAAAGAAACAAAATACAGCCATCTGCTTCAGAAAGAAAGCTGTGATTTAGGGTTTTCATTCCACTTCATCATCCAAGTGTCCAAACAGCTGTCTCCAGTGCACTGATGCTTCTTCTGGTGTCCGCAGCTTCCAAAGGTGGGGCTTGGCTTTCTCACGAGCCTCTAGAATTTCCTGCATTTCAAAGTCCACTCTGGCAGGTTACTTTCAGGGGCAGAGTGAAAATAAACTAAGCAGACTAGCTGGAAGAAAAGGAATGATCTGTGCACATAGTGGTTCCATGAATGACACCTGTGAATCAAAACTATGTTGCGAACTCATGAACTTTATTTCATCAATCACTGGTTAAGAGAATAACATTGTTGCATTGAGTCACTCAAACCTTCAGAAGATTTAAAATGCAAAGCTTATCCAGATTCCAAAAACACCATCTTGCAAGAGACTCAAACAGGAGTTTGAAAACCTAAAAAGTCTCCATTGAAATTCTTTCTCCCTCTCTCTATGTACAGTTACAATATCTAAGCTCTATGCACTAAATATGCAAACATAAGATCCATTGAAGCTCTCCCTCCCTCGCTGCACAGGTGTAGCTATCCTAAGCTCTTTGTATCAAATATGCATATGTAAGCTCTACTAAAGTTCTGTCCCTCTCTGTACAGTCACAGCATCTATTCTAAGTGCTACATACCATAATAACTAACAAACGCTTCAGAACCATTTATTTTGCGATAACTAATGCCAGCTCTGAACCATTATTTTCAACCCCTAATCCTGGAACAACAAAAAAGGTGTTTTACGCTAAAGAATGTTGAACAAATTCAGACACTACAAGCTTGAAACTTTCAAACTAAGACCTAAAGCACGATAGAAGGTAGTTGTGCTCTGCACATTGCAAGCTACTTAATCTAAATTCCACAGAAACAAAACCCCCTATTCACATCCAAGAGAGAGAACAATGGCAACAATAATCAGACAAAGGGGCTAAGTGAATAAACTAAAGTCAGAACTCAAGGAGCACAGCAAAGATGTCTGCAAACAAAAAAATACTGGGCAAACATAATACAAATTAAAAAAAAAAAGCTATTTGACCCAATCCTCATCAGTTGACACTTGACAGCAAATGAGATGCAAACCCATTCACATCAATATCACACAACAAATGCACAAAATTACAGTCAAGACAGAAAACATAAACACGGGAATGATCCAGAAAGATGACTATGGCTTCCAATATGAAAACAAAGTGATGAAGATTGACGCCTTCATGCATGAGTAATCATAATCAAACATTGGAATTTGGCGGTTGGAACCCATTTTTTGCAGTAAAAGGATCAAGAATGCTCAAAGGATATTTCCTCAGAATTATAGTAAGAACTTTGTTATGACTTCTACCATAGAGTTTTGATCCTTACAGTCAAATTTCTAAGCTGTTATGAGTAATAAAAGAAGAAATACATAGAAAAAAAGAACCCAATAATTATACTACCAGGACAAGAAATCATTAACAGAGAGTGATAAGAATAAATGCTAAAGAACCCTTAATTTTATGCGTATAAATAGGCTTTAAAAAGGCAATAAAACAAAGCTTTGCAGTAATTGAAAGAGAGAGAGAGAGACCTGGACTTGAGAAGATCTTTTAGTCTTGAGAGTCAAACAGTCGACCAAATCACTCCATTTCTGAGAACAGTTATCAAAAAGTCCAAGCCTGTAATATTGCTGCATTTGATGCACTGGAGCTGCCCCAAAATTATTAATTAATGATGAATAATTCCCATGATTTTCGTTATTTAATCAAACATTTATTCAAGAAATAACTATACTGTGATTTTGCAGCAAGTACTTACAGTAGCAGAACCAGAGAGCGTCGAAGCAGGTAGTGCAAGATAAGCGCCGTTTGGCTGTTGAAGACAAGGAAGATGCTGCTTCCCGCTCTGGATCCGTTGCCATCTCTAAATATATGGATCCGCCACCCAAAGTCCACAGCTTCCTTCCTGTATGATTGATTCTGAATTTCTGATAATTTTTCTGGTCGGGTTCGGGTTGAGAAGCTCGTTAACAAGAACCCGCGCCGTTAATAATCCTGTCGGGTTTTATTTTATTTTTGGAACCAAAAGCCCATTTAGTTTTTTAAAAAAAAATTGTTACAAAAGCCCACTAATGAGCATGCCTCACTCTATCAGGCCCAATTTCCTTTCTTATGATGCCTAGGAAGATACAAATGTCAGGACCTTCCCCTAAATTCCTTTGCCCTAAAAAAAGGAGGAATCAATCTTCTTTTATGATCTTAAAGTCTTTATCATAATTTTTAAATTTGAATAGGCAGAGTATAATTTTGGGATTTGCAAACTCACGAACACCTTCAAATCTAACAAGAGAGACGGCATGAAAAACAAACTTGCTTACCACCCAAACCAAATTGCCAAAGGTTTTACCATAATTCTAACATTAGAATACAATTTTTTGCATTTTCTAGGAGACATGATAATACAGTCGCTGATGCAGGATAGTGCAGAGTTAAACCTATCAACTAACAAGAAGTTACATTTGGGGGGGTGATCTTTTCCCTCTACATCCCACCTGTCCAAAATCGTCTTCCTATATACAACGGGCTGTGTTTGAGAATCTGCCCTTGAATGTAAATGGATTCCAAATCCACAAGTTCAGTTTTGGACTTTGAAAAATAATTTTAAAAAAAAATGATCAGAAATATTGGCCGTGTCTCCCTTCCATGTCCAGCAGCTCTATTTCATTTCAGCCTCAAAAGGACCACCCTTTTACTAGATGAGCAAGCTTCAAGCAAGACGAGATTGCAACCCATATGGAATTTTGCCTCAGAGATCAAATCTTGTTGCCTTTAGCAAAGGTATACCCAGCCTCCTTCAAAGTCCTCGTTGCTATATGAAAGGCATGTAACTTTGTTGGGCTCTAATCATCTTGGTATTGGAAGCTCATGCTCACCTGAGAGTAATGGTGCCAAGAGTAATGGTGCCAAGATAAGCGCAACAGAGCTCCATATACATCACTAATCTATGTAAACAGCATCTTCAGCTCTTCAATACGCGCAGTTCGAACTTCTTGATCAGTTAAGGCACCTGAAATCATTAGCTGCTTGCGCGCTTGCACTGCTTCCATTCTTTCCTCAACTGTTCCCTGCCATCCAGATATATTCAAAAGAGTGCAAACAGTCATGTTAGTGAAAGGTCAGAAACAGATCAGTGTCCCTGGGTGACTCAAATAGTGGAAAACAATGACGCTGATCAAGTGACCTTCAAACTTAAAATTCCCAGAACAGGTACAAAACAAGCTACTAGTGTCTGTCTTTATTTTCTTTCATGGAAAAAAAAAGTCAAGTGGTTGAGCCACTTGAAAAGGCTCTACTGCCAGAGTCAATAACATAGCAGACAAAAAAATTGATAAGCTCCAATTGCATGGGTTACAAAACAAAGAAAAAATGTACCTTCACAATGAACCGCCTGATCATCACTCTTTTAGTTTGTCCAATGCGATGAATACGCATGACAGCTTGCTCCTCTACAGCTGGATTCCACCATGGATCCTATGAAAAAACTTGAACATTAATGTTTCTTGCATAACGTCCCAGTTACAGAACCAAAAGCATAGTGAAGATGGAAGAGGAACAACCGGAGGGAAGTTCATGTGGTGTAGGTTGAACCAAATAAACATACAGCCAAAAGAAAAAAGGTAGTCTGAACCTGAACAAAGAATTTTGGTGTGGAAAATAAAGAAATCTACCTAACAGAATACACCTTGTAAATGCAGTTATCCACAGCTACTAGTTAGCTTAGTTAACAAAGTCACTTCTCCTAATGCATAGACGAGTGGGATGACAGGATCTAATCCCCAGGAATCAAGGGAGAAGAGGGTTGACCCATTGTGGAAACCATTGGAACGAAAAAATACAGGTGGTTATATAAAATGTTCAGGTAAATAATCAGCAAAGATCACTCAGCGAACCAACAAAACATAAAGTGTTGGGCAAATGTTTATCAAACAAACATTGCGCGCACCAAAAAAAAATCATATCACAAGTGACCTAGAGTCATTTTACAAGCCCCTAATCAAAATAAAAGCATTAATGTAACAATATGCTACTTCTTTTAACTCTAATCCAAGACATAATGGTAAGGTTTTCAGTTCTAAGTAAGGTTGTAAATGGGCATATGAAAATGCAAATTTAAGGAAAAATCTTGCCACAATTTAGATAACAGAAAGTTCAACATTGTGCATACCATAACAAAGGCATTGGACGCTGCTGTTAAATTTATCCCTACCCCTCCAGCCTTCAGTGACATCAGCAATACCTAATTGCACAAATGCACAAAATAATCAAGTCCAAGCTGTCTACAAAACTACCAAATACAATACCCAGCTTCCATCACAAAAGGGAAAAGGAAAGAGCAGAAAACAAAAGAAAGTTTCACAAACCAGGATGCTGTCATCTTCTGAAAACTGTTTTATAACTCTTTCACGCTGCTGCTGGTTTAGAGTCCCATCAAGACGAACAAATGAAATGTTACTCCTGGCAAGAATTACAATGATAACTCCATTAGTACTGAATGCATGAAATACAGTGACTCAAGGCACCATTTCATAAAGAACAATATACACATGACAGGACAAAATTATTGAAATTTTCATGAGCATAATAAAATAGATGCACAAGATAAGAAGGTCCCTCTAAAATAGTGAAGCCAGTCCCAGCAGGATCCCATGTACACCATGTTAGTCTCTTTCCCCAGTGTAAACACCAACCGACACACACACAGTGGAAATGTCCATCACTGAAATGCTCACAACTAAAAACATCCTATGAGTTCTTCAAGCAGCTCAGAACTGGTACCTGGAAAGAGGGATTTGTAAAAGATCCAGAAATGCAGTCCACTGACTGAAGAGAATGCTTTTAGATCCTGACAAACGAAGAATTTCTAGTTCTTGCAAGAGAGCCACAATTTTGGAAGATTCAACCCAATTTTTCTCAATATCTATCTGGAATCTACTGTCAGTCGGAGCCGTAATAAGCTCTTGCCTTGTGATGGCTTTCCTGTAAAAGGACAAATGAACAACTCTTAAATTCTAGGACCGGCAAATATAGGACTTCAAGACCAGTAAATTTAAAACTTAAAACACAACTGTGGTTGCAAAACAAAAATTGAAAAATACCTACAAACAGGACATAAACCGGAACTAGCATTTCGCCAACTTGCCAGGAGACACTCTCGACACAATCGATGAGCACAAGGAGTCAATACTGCATCTTCACATGCCTCGAGACAGATTGGACACTCTCCCTGCTCTCCCTTACTTAGCTCCTCCACAACCTCTTTAATGTATGCCCTTGAAGGCACATTTATTGCTTCTCCTTCAAGGACAATCTGGTCACCTTTAAGGAAACGTTTAGCTAGCTTGTTCAGATCAGAATATTCTTGAGTATCACCTCGACTGGACACACAAAGCCATCCATTACAAAGAATTTAACAAATTCTCTCACGTCAAAAAAAAAGAGCAATATCAAAACTAATTTACAGAATATTCAGTGTAAGAAAAACTCTGCACCAGTTGGTTTCCAACCATGCTGTGGCAAGTCTACAAACATGCACAATACTTAATCTACAAGCCACCAATCTCCTTCACGGAGAGTTTTTTCCACAATGTAATAACAACAGGGAAGTGATAGCAAAAGGAAAAAAAAATCAAATTGATAATGGCATACATTTAAAAAAAAACCATCAAGAGAAATGAGATAGGATTGTGGAAGAAAATTATCAAGTTTCACTGATTACTAATTCATTTATGTGAAAACAATAAAATATTCATTCAGAGATAGCAGTACAACTGTGATCCTTTCTCTTAATACAATAAAAAAATTGTGGAAAAGTTTCTTTTCCTGTATCAGATATGTTCAATGAACATTGATTGAAGCATACGCCAATATATACACCAGAACCCTTGAATTCTGTTGAACCACCATTCTATCATTCAAAATGAATTCATTAGTATGCAGGGAAGATAATAGGGAGTAAGCTAAGGACAGTAAAGTCCACACCTCATCACAAGAAACGGATGATCACAGCATTGACGAAGACGTAAAAGTAATTCCAAAATAGAAGCATAATTATGAAGAACCCGCCCTTGCTCAACAAATTGATCAAACTTAACCTGGAAAGATGCCCAACAGTATGTTATATAAAAGACATGAAAGAAAAGCTATAATCAAATAATCACATGAAACACAATAATGGAAATTCAGTAAAATATGTATACCTTGGATTTTTTAAACAAAGCCTCGTAGAAATCTTTTTCAGCTTCTGTTAGTTGGCAGTAAATCACCTGAACATCAGCTGGAGGGAGAACTAGAATTGGCCTGTGACAGTCAAAAAGTTTAAGAGAAGAACTATAGAAGGCAGAGAAGGGACAAAGTAATATGCCATTAGCTGCACCTGCCCTCTCGATCTAGACTGGTCTTTGTTCTCCTTAACATAATAGGTTTTAAGATGGACTTGACCAACTTTAGCCCTCTCTCATCACCCTCCTCAAATGGTTTTTGGACAAGTTTATTCCACCTACATTACACATAGGAACAATTTAATGAACATAATTGTCATGCCACAAAACTCTAAAAGATAATAACAGTAAGAATGCAACATCCCCAGAACTTTAACAAATGATTAACCTACCAAGAGAAGTACATGTATAATCCATGCACATGTTTAACAATGATGAGATTAAACACATGCATGCATATGATCGGGGTGACATTTTCTAGAAATTAAATGCATAGACATCAAGTTCATTAAGACATGATTTTCCTATCTTCTTTATGCAAGAATGCTTCAAGCAACAAAAAAAAAATATTCTTTCATATGCCTCAGCAGTTGTCTACATGAATATTATAAAACTGTAGAAGTGATGTTCCTAAATGAAAGAAGCAAGTATTTCTGGAGAAGAAATTAGAATTTAAACCTCAACCAGAGATCTGGTTGAGATTCTCCTTAAGTTTTACGCCATAGCAGTACATGTCCATGGGACTATTTGGATAAAAGGTCACCTTTGAATTCAAAACTATTATCGAATTAACTGTAACCAATTCTATAGTTTTTGCAACCAAAAACAGATAAATGACCTACCATGCCCAATTTCCCCAAGGTTCCACCTTCAAAAACCGAAGAAGGCTGTAAATGTCCTCCACATTGTTCTGAGATGACAAAATTACATGTCAGGATGCATAAAAATTACAAGTAAAAGACCCCACCCAAAAAAAAAAAGATGGAATGGAAATTAAATTTTTCATCTATAGGAAAAGAAAAGTCCTATCAGCTGCAGATAGCTGAAAAAATCAAACTACACAAATTTTCAAAGTGCATTGACATCATATTGATGCTTATGAGTCCAAAAACTGCTCCATGCACCAGCTCGAGGTATCGCCTATCTAACCAATTTAGAAAAGGAGCGTTCATATGTAACTCCAAATTAAAACAAAGTGATTGAGAGGGCATTGCTCATAGATAATGCATGACACGTGTCAAAAAGCTACACTCACAATATAACCTTGTGGCTCACACATTAAAACTGAACATATGCAATATCTAGCAGTTGGCACACCATCAAGTATTTGAGCTCATCCACCAATCCAGAATTCAGAACTTCAAAGACTCCAAACAAGAGAAGTTAACAAAGATATGCACCATCTAATAAAAAAATGTAACAAAGGCATTTTGACCCCATAGTTACAGATACATCCCCATAAAATAATCAGAATTAAGCTTATTGTACTTTGGCTGATTAACATGATGTCTATGGTAGTGGTTCATCCCATAGAATACCTTATGGATGAACTCAAGCAATCAAATTTCTCTATAATATAAAATGATACTCCTATTAGAAAAGATCTAACATTTTATCATTTTTTTATAATGAGACAAACACCCTTAATCTGCTGACTATTTGAAAAAGGGAGGGGATGTTGGGATCCATTAAATCAGGGTTGGGATTTATAAAATACGAGCATACCTGAATGGGAGTCCCAGTAAGACACCAACGACGATCAGCAACCAGAGCGGCAGCAGCCATCGAAATTTGACTTTTTGAGGACTTTATGGTATGGGCCTCATCAAGAACCACTCTAAACCAATGGACTGAATAGAGTCCCCCATTCCCTACAGCATCCTGCAAAGCAGACAGTTAAGCAGAAGGTTCTCCACACAATATGTCAAGAAAAAAATCCCATTAACACAATGAGCCTTTAAAACTACCTCTGCTGAAAAATCTGAGGCTAACACTCCATATGTAGTTATTACAACATTACTCTGGGCAAGAAAATTTGCATCCTTCACTCTGCTTTGTCCATAATGAACATAAACAGACAAAGAACCAGGTTGGGCATGAATTTCTAACTCCGCCTGACAAAGCACTCAAATGATCATTTTCATAAACAAAAGAGTGCATAACAAGATAACACGGACATGTGAAAAGGAGTACCAAAATGCTACAATGCAAGTGAAAAAGGAAAAGGCTATGTACCAAAATGCAATACAAATACCTTCCACTGGCCCAGAAGAGTCACTGGACATATTATTAGATTGCCACCGTCTACAAGCATCTTCTTTTGCTTCAACTTATCAAAGCCTGAAAATTTTGTTGCCTTGTTCAATTGATTTGGATGTTGGTCTGAGTTATCACTTGAACCACCTCCAGTGCAAAGCTGATTCCCAGATTGACTATTTGACAACCCACCCTTGTCTGAATGAGCGAGTAGGAGGGATATGGTCATGATGGTCTTCCCAAGTCCCATAGCATCTGCCAGAATCTTCAAAATCATAATCTGGTCAAGACACTGCACACAGCAAAATAGGTACATATTCAAGTTTCAATAGAAGCTGATGTACAGATACATACTCCTCCTCTGGCCATTTGATGTGTGCTTGGAAATTCTATTGTAGCATCACCTGAAAAAACATTCAGATAGACAACAAGCTCCCTCCTGTTTAAAACAGATACCTTATTAATACCCATCTCAGAGTGACTGTAACATATTGAATGCTACAAGAATCTGACGTACTTGTCTGCTAAATGATAAGCCTCCCAACATGGATGAAGAGTTGTTGCTGCATCATCCATGCATTTTCCCTTCTCCAGCTGAATCATCCAATGTAGGGCCTGCTTTTGGTAGGGACGAAGCTCACATTGGAGTGTACTTGGAGGATCCATTTCCTAAATCAGAACCATTTTCAAGTAAGTCACCTGTTATGTGCATTCAGAAGCTCCACACACACAATATTCTCATGCACATGAGTACCTCTATCTCAGAGCTGTCTCCACCACCAACAATATTCTCAAGATCTGCATCTGAAATGGACTCCTCATTCTCAATTTCATTTCCATTTCCAGATTGATTCTTAGACTTGTTGGCGTTTAACAATGACACAGGAAGACCAGAACCATCCTGTTCATTTAAAAAGTGGTGACAAAAAAATCCAATGACAGGAGAAAGGTGTTTGGAAAGGACAAGTCCTTGCTTTTTTACCTTTGAGTTCAGAGGTCGCTTCCTTGTGTTCAAATCAGCAGGCGTAAATTCTGCCTAATTATGAAAAAAAAAGCATTATCATATTTGAGAGACAAAACCCTTATCTTATTTGTAAAAAGAAAAAACCATCTTGTAGCAAAATTCACAAGTTCCATATTCAGCTTTAAAGAAACAATAACAGAGCGGAGTCAAGTGACGGACTATCAACCTTCTTAAAAGGGGTCAGGCCAAGCAAGCAGAAAAGGATTGAAAGAGGATGACCGACTGTTTCTTCAGTGGAATTGGCAGTTGCTTTAAGTGAGGTCTGTTGGTGCTCGTGGAACATTACACTATTCAAGTATACACTGGGACAAGGTTCGGATTTATCAGAAACTGTAAGTGAACAAAGTATCATAGCATAAAAAAGCAACCAACCATCATTGATATTTTGTAATTTCTCAAATATGATGAAGCAGACTATGAATTGTTAAATTTAACTTGCACACTCAGTGATAAAAGATGACAAAAACAAAAGGCACAACTTCGTGAAATAAATTAAACCCCGACATTTGCAAGTTTACCTCACCTTATTGATAATTGAATTGTATCCATTATGCCTAGCACGTTAGGAGCGGATTTACAACATCCCATAATCCTGACCTTTCCATCTCTAACAAGCGGCAAAAGACACCGTGCCCAATCATTAGGTATTCGACCAAGCTGCCAAAAAATCACAACACGGCACATAAAACTCACGTTTATGCATCATCTAAACACCACCCCCAGCATTACTCACATTTCTTTACAGTGCATTAAACAGAGTGAAGTATCACATAATATTCATTCTAAAAGTAATTACTTTTGGATTAACCATAAATCACCCAATTGAGTCAAAACAAATGATGTAACATACCTCTCCACTATCTTTCGTAGAAAACCTAACAATCTCTGAGCACGCTGTCGCAGCCTGCCTTCTCCTCCCAGAACCCTTACCCGGCGAAGGCGAAGGCGAAATCGAACTTTTAACCTTCAAAGGAAATGTGAAATCCACTTCATCACCAGCCTTCACTCTCCTCCCTTTACACGTCGACAACCCCGCCACTTCACCGCAACCAACAAACCACCATTCACTCCCAACCAAACCCGAAACACTCCCATTATCACCAACAGTGCTGTCACTCGCGTCATTTTCAACGCGATTGACTTCTAAATTCTGGCTCGGGTTACGGTCTCCATTATCTTTAACGACAAAATTGGGTGGCTTGTAGGGTACGGTTTTAGATTTTGGATTTGGGGTTTTGGGGGTTAGGTTTTTCTGTTTGGAAATAAAATTCGGGGTATCAAGGATGATGTTGATTGCAGCGGTGGGGTCGTTTTTTGCCAAGTGGAGAGCTCTGATTATGTCCATATCGGAGAAATCACAGCCAACGATTGATCGGACGGTACAGACTAGCTCTTCGGTTACCTTGGTTCCCATCTTCAGTTTCTTCTAGTTATACTGAACCTGCTTCTTGGAATTGAGCGTTTATGGAGGAATTGTGAGAAACCAGGAGAGAGATGAGGGTCCTGGCGCTAAAATGCGCTTGCGGTGCAGGTTAGGAGAAGTTCGAAAATAATGGAGTGATTGTCTGGGTAGAAAAGGCGGGGGCGGTGTGTGAATATTAATGGGGGAGGAGGCGGACGAAAGACGCTTTACACATCATGTTTCCCGCCCCACCGCTTTTATAAGAACTAGTTTTCTTTAAGGGTGAGTGCGTGCTTTCCTCTTTCAGGGCTTACGACCCTATTCGCCCCCTCACTTCTATAAAATGTTCAATTAAGTCCCTTTACCGGGTATAAGTCTGATCCAATCCCTGTATGGGCTTATGTTAGTTTTGTGGTTAATGTTAACCGTCCTTCAAACCAAGTTGTGGCGACTCCAACTTCTTTTCGTTGACCAAGAAACTCATAATTTTGACTTCCGTATATTCAGCGTTATTTTTGTATTTCAAAAAAAAACCCATTACACGCATCATAACAAATAAAATTAAAAAAAAAAAGTGAATTGATCGCATTTATTGTAAAAATATAATTATAAGATTGTTATTGAACAGAAAAATTATTGAACTAGATTTTAAAGGTAGATTAAGTGATTTTTCCAATGTGACACGATTGTCTTAAATAAATTATATAAAGTTAGACTAGTTATTTTCTTAATTACATGGTACAATTACTATTTTAACCTTGAAGTAAAAAAAAAATACAATTCCTTTCCCTTAATGGCATTTTGGTTTTTTTATTCTTTAAAATAATGCAATTACTTTGATGAACTTAGAGATAAAATCAACATAGTGGCTTTTGGTAATTTTATGTTAGTTTTATTATGATTTTTTATGATGCTCAAATGTATTGTTGTAATTGATGTATATTAAATAATATTGAGAAAAACTTTTAGTACGTGTGTAACACGCGCTAATATATGGACAACCCTCTTGTTGTTTGGGTAACATGTGTGGGGTTGTCCAACCTCCAAGCCACTGCGCTTGAATAGTTTTTGCACCTCTAACACGAAGGGGTGGCGCATGCCCCAAACACTCCTCGAGCATGGTGTCGACGACCATTTCTTTTTTCTCTCTCTCCACCTTTGATTTTTCATCAGCTCCTTCAAAAATCTGGACCAACCCCTGCAATTTATTTTTCATTCATATTTAATCCATGTCATTTTGATTACTATTTTTTTATTTTGAATTGTCCATGACATTACAGATTTTTTTTTAATTTCACCATCTACCATTTTTTAAACTATAAACAATTTATCACATTACAGATATTTTTTCAATTTCATTCCTTGTGATTTTTATTATTTCAAATTCAGTTATCGTTCTCTTGATTACTATTTTTTCATTTGGGATCATTTTTATTTTTAAAAAAAATTCATCATCTTTAGGTTTTTTTCTTTAAAACTTTATTTTTATTTTTTTTGTTGCTATTTTTTTTTGCTTTTGCAAGTTTTTTAAATATAAATATTTTATCCACGGTTACATCCCTCAAGGTTAAATTGGCTAGGAGTCAAGCTTTTTTATTGAACCCAAGTCAAAGATTTCACGGGTTACGAGTTTTAAAAATTAGATCATGTTTAACAAGTTCGCCTCAATTTGCTTGGTTTTTCTCTTTAAAAAAAAGAGTTGATATTTTTTTATTTTTTATCATTGGTTTTTTTTTAGTTTTGCTTTGTTGTTTTTTACAATTTACCTTCCATGAGTTTAGCCCCGGGTCCTTGATCAAGATCATCGGTTTCAAAAGTTATCATGGGTTCATTCTTTTTTGTCATTTTTAAAATTAGTTTATTTCAACTTCATCCTCCAAATATTTTTCTTGTTTTTCTTTTCATTAGATTATCTCAATCTTATACCCATAGTCATGGGGTCTAGGAGCTCAATCAGTTTAATAGGGTTTTTTTTATTTTTTTTTTACAGTCTCGCCCTTCAATATCGGGTTGTTTAAGAAACTAGATTGGCTAACGTCTTGTTCTTCTTTACTTTTTTTGTTGCTATTTTTTTATCAATTTATTTATTGATGTTGTATTTTTTTTTGTTCATATTATTTAGAGTACTAGTTGAGCCAATGACTTGAGCATTAGATTTCTTCTTCACCTTGTCATTTTCTTTCATTTCAAAAAAAAATAATTGTTCGGTCTAGATAAAGTGTGTGTAACAAATCTAGATAGAGTCTAAAGTCAAAATGGCCTAATTCAACCTCTATCCTTAACATTTCTTTTTTATTAAGGGTTGTTTGGTGGTATGATGAAGTGTGATTGAAACTGCATTTTATTCATATCACAATTTTGAAAGTGTTTGGTTAGTCAATACATACAATGATTTTATATAAGCTCCGTTGAAAATTCTCTCTTTAAATATTGGTTATGAAAAAGTTATAGTTTGTAACTTTTTAAAACAAAGACTACAAAAATTATCACAATATTAAATACACACTAAGTGCTTGCTAGAGGTTGCAGTTCAACTTGTTCTTCATGAAAAATTAATTTTTTGCTTCAAATTATTATTTTAGTGTTTTTGTATATTTTTTATGTGTTGATGTCAATAATAAATTAAAAAATATATTATTTTGATGTATTTTTTAGCAAAAATAATTTATACCACAGTTCCAGACAACTCGTAAATCTTTCATCCAATCGGTATATCGAAGTTTCATAATTTTATTTCAGAATCTGTTTAGAATTGTGGTAACGATTGCGGTTCAAAATGTTTTTTACTTAGAAATGCATCAAAATGATGTATTTTTATTTTTTAAAAAATATATTTGATATCAACATATCAAAAAGTCAAAACAATAAAAAAAAACACTAAAAAATATTAATTATAAAAAAAAATCTATTTTTTTTTAAAAATACAAATTAAATCTCGCGTTTTTAAACTAGCCCTTAATTATGCCCCTTACGTAAAATATCAAGGCGAGAGACGCAACTTGAACAAAATTAATTTATTTTTTGTGTTTATGCTAGCTTAAATGTTGGAAAGTTACTTATACTGCACAAAAAACATTTTCTGTAAAAGTTCATGAACTATTAATCAATCTTTTAAATAATCAACCGCGAAAGGTCCCCAAAATCTCCTATACTTACTCCACACTTAAAAAAAAAATTAGTAATTTTTATATAATATATTTCTTATCATTTTTATGAGTGGACCCATATATATCCGAGCTCAGTATTTAAGTGGATTTAAAAAATAAAATCTCACATCTTATCATACCCATATATTTTTTAATAGAGATTAATTGATTCCATAAAATATGGATTTGACATTTCTATAAATTCACAAATACACTCAACCCTTAGTTAAGCCTAAGACCCTTTTATGATTATCCTTTCGAAGGGCTATTATAAAAAATTAAAAAAAAACTCTGATACATCACTATCTAACGAGGGACTTGAAGACATGGTAACTACAAACAAAAATTCATAGTTGATATGATGATTTAAATTCCATTTGCTCGGCCTATTCTAGTTGGATCGACACACGAAACAAAACTCAAAGGAAAATCATCTGCGTGAAAGCTTTCAAGGGATTGAAAGAAGTTGTTATTCTTCAAAAATACCTACGACGTGTCAAACCAAAGACTTTAGGTGGATCATGTCAACAATGGCCACAGTTAGCTACTAACCCTTTCCAATTACACGCACATCCACTTATTTTCCAATTATATTTGAAAATCTTGGCGGGTAATTCCATTAAGTGGAAGTTTTTCCCGCCAATTCGCCCAATTTTATGTCCCGTTTTAGCCCTTTAAAGTGGTGAATAGAAACAAAAACGTGTGTGTCTACACTAACTTTTTAACTCGACTAGTGCGCACGTTACCGGAAACGGGCTAAACTCCGAGTCAACTCGTTGTCCTGGCGGATTTTAATTCTTACATATCTGTAATTTACAATAAAATATTTATAAAATGATGTAATAATTGTTCGAATTTCGACGGAGGCGCTGGCCAAGGCACCAAGCAACTCGAAGGCGAGGTTATGCTGTCTGCGGGCACGGGTAAGCATTTCTGTGCGATTGTTTCGGCTCTTGCTATGTTGCAATGGCCCCCACTCGTGGTGAGGAAGCTATTAAACTTGGCAAGGATTGGGCCAAACGTGGAGTGGGCAGTTTAGATTTAACTTAGTTAATTTAAAATAATATTGTTTTAATATATTAAAATAATAATAATAATAAAATGATATTATTTTGATTTTAAAAAAATTAAATTAAATTTTAATTAGATTTCAAGTTGACTTACTAAGTCATCGGTTATGATCAAGTTAATTCCCATTCATTTTAATTTAAAATTTGATTCGAGCTAGATCTTGAATTAATAAATTACCAAGTTAACTTGTTATGTTAGTTTAATAACCATGATAAAGAGTTGTTTAATTTTTAATAATTATAGATTGATAAATGGTTACAACGAGAAGGAAAGAAATCAACACTCCATAAATAAGATCATGCTAGATAACAATGATTGTGTGGTAAAATGTTGTGTTCTGTGTGCGCTTCACCGTCAGTTATATGTTTTTTCAACAAAAAAATTGTACATTCAAGGTTTTGCATCACGTTTTTGTTGTTAAAAAAATAATAAGTGAAAATTAAAAAGTTTATCCATACATGTAATCAAATAAATCACGCATTGTATATATTAATGGATAAAAAAATGATAACTAACAATAAAAATAAAAAAATCAAGAGATACATGTAGATTAAGATATTTAATTCCGCAAGACGAGACATTTATCCTGTTGTATTTGCCACGTTTATTTATTGAAATAATTTTTTATTTAATCAAATGGTAATAGAAATAAACACACTAATTGATTGAAAAAATAAAAAGAAAAAAAATATTACACAAACCTGCACATGTTATAATTATTATATGCAAATAAATTTTTTCTCCTCTCCAAAAAAAAGTTCACAAATACAAAAGATTTTAAAAAATACATATAAACAAGAAAAACCTTTTTAAAAATTAAATGCATTACAAAAAAAAAATAATGTAAATACTTAAAACACAACAAGATGCGTGGACAAGCGAGCACTTGATGTAAACATTAATTCTCCTGGATGTTTTATGGTGCTCTAAGATACAAGTGATTATTCATTGTAACAGTCAGGGTACGAAATTAGCCTTGCAGGAAAAACCCATTGGCTTGGGCACTGGAGGCAAAAATGTATTTTTACCTTGACACAGTTGTTTTTAACATGTTATGTGGAGCTAGATTTGTCATTTTCCTTTTATATGCATAATAAAATCAATTGTATATAGATATTTTCCTTTTAACCCATATAGCCTTTGATTAGAAAATCCTTATACTTTAGGCTTAGAGGTGTTTAGATTCTTTCCTTTCTTGTATATAATGTAAATACTTTGACGCCCTTGGAGATAGAAAAATTAAAACTTTCTTATAAGGGTATTTTGATCGTTTTTTTATTGATTTTGTTGTAAATTTTAAGGTTTCTAAGAGGTGTTATTGTGATTATCACCAATATATGAATGATCCAGTGCCAATCAGGCGGCGTGTGCGGGCTGTCCAATCACTAAAAACAACTTTATAAGAAAATATTTAGAAAATCTCATCATCTTCTACATGATGATGCAGCGCGTGTAGGCGAATTTAACATCGTGGACAAATTCTTTTTGTTCCTTGTTCTTCTTTCTCTTCACTTAGAAATTTGTGTTGTCCATGCAAAATTTCGAAGTATTTCCTGCTATTTCCTTTTCTTTCATATTTGATCCTTGTCCTTTTGATCATTATTTTTTTAATAAGCTATGAAATTACATGTATTTTTCAATTTCACTATTTTATAGTTTTTTTTTACTATGTGAATAATCTATCAAATTACAAATTATTTTCAATCTAACCCCTTCACCCGTGTGTGTGTGTGTGTGTAATCTATTAATCTTTTTTTTTTCAATTTCACCTCTGCCATTTTTAAATAAATAGGTCTATAAATAATCCATCAAATTCCATATGTTTTTTTAATCTCGCCCCTTATAATTTTTTTTCATTTAAATTTGGTTCTTGTTTTTTTATTTGCTATTTATTTTATTTTTTAATTGTTTTTTTAACAAAATTTGATCCTCCTTCGGTTTTTTCTATTAAATTTTACCTTAATTATTTTTTAAAAAAAGTTTTTTTATCAATACATTTTCAACAGTTCCGTCATTCAAGATCAAATATGTTAAGAGTTAAATTTCTCGATTGAGTCCAGATCTAGGATTTCATAAATTATAGGTTTTAGAGATTATGTCTGATTTGGGAGGTTCGTTTGGATTTACTTGTTTTTTTTTAAGCTGGTGTTTTTTTATTTTTTATCATTTTTTTGTGTTGTTTGATTCCATCCTGTTAGTCTTTTATAGTTTTTTTTTTCAATTTCATCTTTTGTTATTTTTTTAATCTATAAATAATATATTAAATTATAAATATTTTTTTAATTTCACCTCCTATTATTGTTTCATGTTTCGAATTTTGTCATAATTTTTTTAATTGGTATTTATTTTTTTTTGAAATCATTTTTTTTATCCTCTTTAGGTTTTTTCTCTCTCAATCTTTATCCTCATTCTTTTTTTTTTTTGCTATTTGTTTTTTATTTTTCAAGTTATTTTTTTCTTGATATTTTTCAACGATTTCATTGTTGGAGATTAAATTGGTTAAGGGTTAAACTTCTTGATTAAAGTTAGGTCTAAGATTTAACGAGTTGCAAGTTTTTGAGATGGGACCGGGTTTAAAAGGTTCGTTTGAGTTTGTTTGATTGTTTTTTTTTCATTTTTTTAAAGTGTACATTCTATTTTTTCCTTTTTAGTTTTCCTTTGTTATTTTTTACGGTTTACCTCTTTTTTTGTTCTTCTTTGTTATTTTATTTATTATTTTTGTATTTTTGTGTTGTTTAGATTGTCACTTGAACCAATGACTATGAACTTGGATTTTTTTTCCACCGTAATATTTTTTTATGTCAAAAAATAAAATATGCT
>Ga0325402_1000960_pt1 | contig 22344 bp, 10 predicted proteins | sample PopdelMetagenome_22_FD_207212 | JGI IMG/M metagenome (GOLD analysis project Ga0325402, IMG submission 207212) | Populus deltoides microbial communities from Bellville, Georgia, United States - Xylem-PdKOR-R3 | ecosystem: Host-associated > Plants > Phyllosphere > Stem > Wood/Secondary xylem...
CAAACCAAAAAATATAAGATAAGCTCAAACAACATCAAAAAAGGTTTAAACATTAAAAAAACATGAATAGGCAGGCCATATGGAGTCCACCTTTGAACTTTTACATAGTTATACCTTCTTCATGCCTGCTGGTTATGGAATGCTATTTTCCTTCTCTTTTCTTTTCCTTTATTCCTTTCACTATCTTTTCCTTTCAAAGCTTGTTAGACCCTCTATGTTATTCCCTTGAACTTTCATACCAGGCTCTTTTCATAATGTATTTCTCCATATTTTTTCTCTCCTTTATTTATTTATTTTTCAGGGGTATTTATAGGATTTCGCAAGGGTTCTTGATGGATTCAAACATAGATTGATCAAAGCTTAGCCTTTGATCAAAATAAGAGAGTTCTGGACAAATATTAACAGTTGAAACCTCTGTCTTTCAATGGTTTTGGAATGATGGTTTTGTAACAAATTTTCCTAGGTGGTTTTATTTTGCTTGAAGACAAAAACATGTATCCCTCACCTTCTGATTTTAAAAGAAAGATTTATGACCCTTGACATGAACCCTTGGGAATTTTTAAGTGTGAACAAAAGAAAAAGTTGAGCGGTTTTGCATAAATGGGTATGTTAGGCAAGACTGATTGAGTTGGCCAATTTTAAGGATTCATTGGAGCAACTCCGATGTAAACGTCATTAGAAACCACCTGAACTTAGTAGAGGAGAAGCATACCTTTCGATTGGATCCATTCTTGCTTAATTTGAAGGTTTGTAGCTCCAAATACATTCGTTTGAATGCCAACTCAATCAATCAAGAACCTAAAAATGCAGTGATGATTGATAAGAGAAAAAACATTGTTGAGTTTATTGAAGAAAATAGGATGTAAATGTTTGATATGAGTAGTTGATCTTTGTAGAGGGGTTGCTTCTTAGTTGAATGGTGATGGTTTTAGCCTTAAAGATGGTAGGAGACACTATATTTATTCTCTTGAAAGTGCTTACTCAATCAGCCAAAATTATTAAAAAGAAACCAAACAGTGACTAAATGACACATCGTTCAGGTTAAACCCTAGAAATTAGGGCTTTAATTTGGGATTTGACAAATTTCACTTTAGTCCCTATTATTTCAATTGCTTTTAATTGCACCTGTAATTGACTCCTAAACTCTTATTTTTATGTAATTTCACCCCTGCCAAACTCAATCATCATCCCCAAAGTTCAGTGCCATTTTCATCGTGGTCATTGATTTTTAATTTGTGTACTTGAACCCTTAATTAACCATTAAACTTTGAATTTTCTTCAATTTGGCTCTTGATTTGGTCAATTTTAACCCCTACAATCATGCGTCTTTTTTCAGTTTGGTTTTGGATTTTGGATTTCTTTAATCAAGTCCCTAATTGCCTTTCAAACTTCAATATTCTTACAATTAAGCCCCTTATTCGTCCAATTAAACCTCTTAAAAACCAATCAAGTCCCAAAACTTTAATTTATTCCATTTAACACCCAAATTGACTCCAAAAACTAATTGTCCTTGCAATTAAGTGTTCAATAAGATTAATTAAGCCTTTCAAAATTCCCATTAAGTCCTTACCTATCCAAATTTGTATTTCTTTACCTCAAATAAAAATGGTTTCACCAATGAGGTCCTTTGCCAATCAGAATGAGGTTGCTAATTTTGTCAATCTTATACATTTTGGTCCTCCAACTTTTCCACTTGTCATTTTGATTCTTCACCACCAACCTGGGCAATCTTCTAAGCTTTTTTCATGTATATCCTCTTGTATTTTGGATTTTCTTTTTCCATTTTTTTCTTTTCTTGATTTTTCATGGCGTTAAAAGTGGATAACATCAAGTAGCATAAGTTCTATGACTTGTGAGATCCAAAGATAATCCAAACGACTTATCTAATGGGTAAGAAGAATAATAAAACTAACCTCGAGATGCTAAACTTTGAACATTTTTTACTATTAGGATGACCAAGTCTTTGATGCCAAGTTTTAAGGAGAAACACAAGTAGTTAGGAGAGCCTGAAGAACAAATATGGTAGATGTCCTAGTGAAAAAAATAAAGTTCATCCTTACTCCAATTGGAAAGAAGAATTTTCTTAGTTTTAAGTTCCTCAACATTAAAATAAAAAGGTTTAAAATCATACTTGGTAATAAATCAAGATTTATTAACCTTTGTATAAAATTATAATTCATATGACTTTGCTTTTCATGCCACAAGTCACAATACTCAAGTAGGTAAGAAGAAGATGTATCATCACTTTTCTTCTCATCTATGATTTTAGTGTTATTATATTCATTTTAAAGAGGTCATCACTAAGATACCCCTCTCGTATAAACATTATTTTTTTAAGAGAGTTCAAATTTATCACTCTTAAAGATCAACTTAAAACTATTTTTACTTAACTATGATCCAAACATTAAGTTCAATTTCAACCTTGAATCACATTATCGAGGGATTTTGTTTTCCAAAAGTATCTTTAAAATGACCTTCCCAACACTTAATACCTTAGAGGTTGATGAATTATCTATGTATAAATATTCACTATCCATTTCTATATAAGTGAAGAATATCATTTTCTCGGCAAATACATTTCTTGTTGTTACCTACCAATGCTCATGAATTTTTAAATCATGTTGACTTTGGAAACAACAATAAACATGTTCATTTCTGAAACTTTTTCAGTGAGGTGATCAACCTCGTTGATATTGACTTCACCAGTAAATTCTTTTCTTGGGTTACTTTTTTGAACCCTATTTTGTTCATTATGATTTGTTCAATTATCACCATTTTACATTTGAACTATATCGTATATGAAAATAGTATCATATGAATAATAATTTTATTATGTAAGTTCCTATAAAAGATTGGAGGGGTCATAAATGATCTCGTTTAAAACTTAATCTCTTTAGACAAAACTTCTTAGACCATATATACTCACCACATTACCTTTTCTTATATGTAAACAATAATGTATATATGAATAATGTTGTATACGTGAAAAAATTTGACTAGATAACTTCGATGTTATTTTTAAAGAGTATAAATTTATTACTCTTTACTGATTATGAACCTTTTCATATTGACAACTTTAGCCTTGAATTTTTTGTCTAAATCTTTCCAAAATGCAATCCATTCCGGATGTAGTTTTTTCACATGAAATCATTATGATTCTAAGCATCCAAAACTTCCATAAAAGTGGGATCAGATTCATCATTTGATTGTTTTGGTACTTCTTTAAAATTCAATTCATTAAACCTTATGGGCTTCTCACCATTCACCACAAAATATGATAGTGGAGACCTCATTATCAAAGCAGTAGGTGCTGAAGCAACATTGGTAGATTTCTTGCCAAACATCATAAGAGGTGATGGTGGAATCTTCACTACCGAAATAAAAGCAACATTGGTTAGAACAACTAATACTCAAGATGATGCCATGATCAATATAATTTTCTTTGTAAAGAAATAACCAATAATATTAATAAATAAATATTTTGGCTACACAATAACCAAGTAATATAAAACAAAATTGTAATAAAGTAACTTAACCAAAAAAAAAAAAAACTAAGCAAGATAAAAATTAAACACTTTTGTTTATTTTAGTTCAAATTAAACATGCATTGTGTCAAACTAATATGCTTAAAAAGATTGACAAAATTCATAATCATATAAACAAGTTTGTAAGTAACATGTATAAACTAAACAAAGATATAAACATGGTTTATAAAAGCCTAGTTCATAAAATTATATACCATGTAACAAATCATAGAGATTCAAATAATTGAATGAATATAGCAAACTAGATAAAATTATAAACTATAACGATTAAAAATTAAATGCTAATTTTTTTTAAACAAATAATCTTTTTAAAATATTTGTTCTAAAAGAAGTTTAAGATGTATCAAAGTACAAGATATTTTCTCTCTCTCTTAAGACTAGTTAAAACAAATAACAAGCATAAAAAAACTACACATGATAGCATAAGCACAAGAACATACTAAACAAAAAAAATTATAAGCATAAAGTCTTAAGATTGTATTGGAGGGGTCATAAAAATAAGCATAGGTTAGATTGTTTAGTTTATCATAACAAAAATATAAATTTGATAACATATATATATATATATATATATATATATATATATATATAAACATGTTATAAAGATTCTAGCAAAAAAACATGTTATACCATGTTATATATAAACATGTTATCAACACAAACAAAAAAACATATATAAAGATTCTAGCACGCATACTAAACATACATCAACTTACAATTAATATCAAAATAAAGTCCTAATATGCGCACTAATTAAAAAATTTATCCATGTTTAAATTAAAATAAAAAAATATACATATTTGCTAGAGCACTTTAAATAATAAAGTTTTTATTGTTATGAATGATAAATTCATTATATTTAAGACTTTATTACTAAACAAGGTCTTTGAATCAAACTAGATGAACTCAATAAACTCTCAACAAAATAAACTTAAGCTTTAGATTGTGGAGATATAAAAGCTTAAAAAAAAAAAAGGAAATACACTAAATCTAAGGTAAAGAAGAGTATGTAAAATCATAAAATTCTCTTTTACTCTTCATTCACCCTATTTTTATAGCTGATTTTGAAAGATAAAAAGTTGAAAAATTAATTATGGTATTAACCATAATTAATTTTCACATCAACAACTTTTTATTAACCATCATAAACCCACAATAATACCTGAACATTATGGTCATAAAAAAATATTTTTTTAGTTTAAAAAACTTGTTCAGGTTCTGTTGAAAAAATATTGGAAAAACTATTCAGGTTATTATTTTCATGGGTTAGAAAAAAGAATGGATTATAAGAAATAGTTCTTCATAGACCAAATATAAGCCCAAATTTAAGTTGGGAAAAAATAATTTTTTGTGGCCTAAAAAGTTATTTTACAATGAACCCAACCTAGATCCATTGTCAGGGCTGACATGTGCGTATGAGCTTAAGTTCAAAATCCACTTTACTTAGGATCTCTCCCCTTTAAAAGCTTTGGTGTCATTTAGGCTCAATTTTAACTTTTCAACTTTCCAATTTATAAATATTAATAAAGTTTTGTTTCTTTTTTGTGTGAGACAAAAGCTTTTAGAGAGTTTGGGGTTTCACCAAAACATGTTAACTAAGGGTTCTTTAAGATTAATTTCTTATTCACCTATAATTTATTTAAATCATATTAATGTTCAATGTTAAAAGAGATTTTGCTGGAAACTAAACTCCAACAAAGTTCCACCTAAAAATAAGTGGACCTCACTTTTAATTTGGCATTAAATGTGTCTTTTAACCATGTTTTAACACAGTTTTCCAACATATATCTCTATGGTCCTTAAAATTGTATAATAAAAAGATTTATTTTTAATTCATTTACAAGTCAATTCATTTAAATGTATCAACAATAACCATTAAGCACAAAAAATAAACATAACTGGATTTTTTTAAGAGTTTGAATTTAATGAATTGGCTATTAGCTTTTAGGAGAATGAAAGGAAATCCTGCTTGGGAAACAAGGATATAAAAAATTATTTTCTTGAAATGTTAGTTGCTTCAATGACAATTTTATTTTGTGTTTTTTATTAGTTTCGTTTATTGGTACAAGTAACATGTAAATATATGTGATGAGGTTTCAAAATCTAATATGTTTATGAATAAGACTTATGTGTTGGACAATCGATTAATCTCTTAGTTCAAACAATCTGATAGTGATATGTAGATACTGATAATAGTTTTCCCTGGACCCAATGGGTGCTTGGTGTACGCCTAACACCCAAAATTAATTGGGTCCATGTGTTATATTTTGTTTTGAGCTTATTAAATTTAGGTTTATTCGTATCTCCCCAAGTCTTTATGATATTGATACACAAAGACTTGTAAAAATACTTGATTATCATGATAAGTTCATCAATTTTTCTTTATTGAGAAGAATGATGGAAACCCTAGAATTATTTACCAAAGAGCCCATGTGTAGGCATGCACCATGTTTGAAGAAAAAATCTAAGTATATAGAAGGGAACCATGGAGGAACGCATACTTAGAAAAATCTCTTTAAGGGTTAAGTGAGATATAAAAGACTTTATACGTAGAAAAGCTTTCTAAGATATTAAGGGAAACTTATGGTGAAAAAAACCCATACTTAGAAGAATTTTTAAGTGGCTGAGAGGAAACCATAAAGAATGAGCCTATACTTAGAAATTTTTTTAAAAGGCTGAGGGGAACCTGTAGAAGGTGAGCCTATAATTAGAAAAATTTATAAAAGGCCGACGTGAACCCGTAAAGGCTGAGCCTATACTTAGAAAAACTTATAAGAGGTTGAAGGAACTCGTGAAGGGTTTTTCCTTGTAATAGCGCGAGGCTCATGGTTTCCTAGCCAATGGTGTAGGGCTTAAGATCTCACTTTTATAGAAAGATCTTATCAAAGAGTGGGAGGCCTATAGCCTCCCTAGTGATGGCATGGAGACTCAGCAGCCCCCCTCTAGAGAGTGGTCAAATTAGAGTGGAGGAGATGTGTGACCTTCCTAGTTTTTTCATGGGGTGTGGGATCCCCCTATTAGAGAGTGATTGTACATGAGGATGTGAGATCTAAGATCATCTTTGGAGATAGCTTAAGGACTGAGAGCCTCACAAGAGAGTCGTGCTAATCCAAGACTATACTGGAGAATATGAGATATAAGATTAATCTTTGATGAATTGGTGAGAGGCCCTTAGTTATCATCTGAAGAATGTGCTAGTCTAAGATTGCACTGGAGAATAAAGGATCAGAGGTCAACTCCTAGTGAATTGGTAAGAGGCCCTTAGACATCACCTGAAGATATATAGATAGCAAATGTATGTGAGAGATACACTATTTTTATTTTAAAAATAACCTTACATTCTCATTGAGGATTGTGTATCCTAAGGTGACTTTAGTGATAGGTATGGACTCAGATGATGGTATCCCAAAATTAGTCTAAACTCATAACGACCTAGCTCTTGAAGTCTGACTGCTCTTAAATCCTCCATATCAACCTCTTTTTTTCAGCAAGCAGCCGCCAACTCGATGATCTGATTAGTCAAATTCTAGAATATGGATTGTTCTTTTAATGAGGGATGTTATTAAAATGAACATGTCTTAGAAGTGGTATGTGTTTGCCTTACTACCCTAAACTTTGAATGGGTGATCCTATTTTGACTTAAGGGAGTAATAAATCCTTATAATACACCAAACACCTATAGGTTAGTCCTTCATGTTTTTTCCTCGAGCTTTCATTTATATTAGAATAATGATTTTGCTTGGAAGATCCTTTATGTTGGTTGGCATTGTAAAAATAAGGAGGCCCATATCGTAGCACACAAGCGTTTTCCACCCGTATGTGATTTTTCATGATTTGCTTCACCTTGAGTAAGCTTTTGTCTAGTAAGGTATAAAGTTTTCTCCAGAGAGCATGTTCCTTTACTTTTCTCATCAAGGCTTTTATGTTTACTAACTCAATAAACTCTTCCACCTTGAGCATCTCCTCATTAAACCTTTTTAAATATGTATGTGTAGGCTTGCCTTTTTGCTGGGTAACACCAAATAGCTTTGTGAAGCTTTTTTTGGTGGGTATGTTAGGGCTAAAACGTGCCACTAGCTTGACACAAAGGTTAATGAACCCTTCGATGGAGTTTGGCTTAAAATTATTGTACCAAGCATGTGCAGACCCCCGACAAGGTTGTGATAAGGATTTTTCACATTGAGTCGCTATCTTAGAAGACTAACTCCAAGCTAATGCACATATTCTGCAATGCTCCCACAGGCCATCATAGTTTTATATATTTATTTTTATGAAAATGTAGTTCTTAGGGAGTTGAGTGTTTAATACTTGTTTGGACAAGAGAGAACCCCTCACTTAATAGGGGCTATAGATATATACAGATTGTCTCTTAGTCCTTTGTCTGTTAGTCTCTTAGGAGCCCAAGGAGTTTGGCATGGAGCGATGGTGAAGTAACTGGTGTTCATCCCATGATAGTTAAGAGGAGTATGTTCAAAGTACCGACTTTGTGCATAAGTAACACAATGGTATGAATGACCCCTTGTGGGACTCTCGTGAATGTCATTCTGCTTAGTCTCCTCTAGGTAGTGTAATCATTTACGGTGGTGTGACTGATAGCCATGGTGCTAAGACATTATGTTGCCGAGGGTGTCAAGACTTGTTGAGGTGGCAATGTCTGATTTTATTCTTAGGTTGCCAACACAACCTAAATGAGAACTTGCACATGATCAATGAGTTGTTGAATGTCTGGTTAGGCAGAAGTGTCTGAGATGGCAGGTAGATTCATCGTGCATCCTGTCTTAGATTTGTCTTGGTTATTTGTCATAGAATGACTTGGAAATGTCAAAATCAAGTTTTAGAAAAAAACTGATAGCTTTTTTTATTACTTTTTCACATATGACGCCAATTGATGAGGTTCCAAAATCCAAGATGCTTAGGAATAACGCTTATATGTTGGATAATCGATTAACCTCTTAGTTAAAGCAATTCGATCTATTCTCCTTAACCAGGGTTTCTGGCGATTTGATATGGAAAACTCAGGTGGTTAGTTACTAGTGGTGCTTGAGAAGCCAATGTGGATGGTAGCTGGTACCTGTAGAAAGTCTCATTGGATGAATGTAAGGACTCTCAAATGCTTAAGTTAGCAACTTTGTGGAGAGAGAAAATGCAATGATAAACTCTGAAAATATGTATGCTAAAAATATTAAGAATAAAAAGATTGTGAACCTAAAACTTGAAGGATTCATGAGGTATTTATAGCCCATAAGTCTTGTCTTTTGTAGAGAGAAGAGGTTGAAGAATTATTTCACCCTTGTGATATTTTGAGTTGTATTCCAATCAAAGTAATACACATTGGATCAATATAAAATATTGAAAGACCTGCACAAGGGTCCAAAAAAATTACCGAGAGACCCTCGTGGGGTCATCCTGGAAAAATCCCAAGGAAGTGTAGGGCTCAGAGCACTTGCTTGAGCCTACGGAGATGTTGGGGTGCATGCCTTGCAAGGTGTTGGTTGTGCGCTCAGTACCAAGAAATAATTGGGTCCAGGCATAAGGCGTTACGCCTGGACCTAATGGGACCCAATTAATTTAGGAAATAGTCTTGGCCTGTTTTTTTTTTTACGGAGGTTTTTAAAGTTGTTAAATTTAGATTTATCAATAAGATATTTTTAAAAAAAGATCTTGGACACTGAAATATTATATTATTAGATGTTCTTATAATTGTAGAGTGAATGACAAAATGAGCATTTTTATTTATGAAAACCTTGTGAAAGATATTTGGCATCTTAATTATCTTCGCACATGGAAGATATGGATAAGTTCCATATAAGTTGAACTCTTAGGCTCACTAATTAATGATGTATTAATTAGATAATCATAAACTTTTGGTCAAATATTTTGCTCCAAAGGTCAGCATTTTCCAATGGTACCTTAATTTAATTATAATATCATAAAAATATTAAATTTATTACTGGAAATTCGGCAGATTGTTTTTATTTTATTTTTAATCATCACACCCTATTGTGCTGGTACAGGGAAAATTGAAATGAAGTCAATAAAGTGGGTTTTACTCACTATTGACCAGTGTGAATGATAATATGGAGTCATGGGTCATTCAAACAAATAAATATATAGTCCATGGCATGATATCTTGTCAATTATCTCTCCATCAAAAAGACGTGGAAATGGAATCTCAAAATTCAACGTATCACTATTACCTTCTTTTGTTTTACATTATCTGATCGTCATATTTTCCACCACTGAATCATTTCGATTCTTGCCATTAAGTTCCCAACACTGCCTCTGTATTTGTCTTTTTTAGGGCCCTGCATGATCCTTTTCACCTTATCTGGAGATCTGGGTTGTTGGCTGATGGACTAGGAGGACCTTATTAGCTAGGAGCTTCCGTGAGCTTAATGGCTTTTGTTCATATTCTCATTGTCAATGATACTAAACTTTAGACCCACATGCATGCATGACTACATCTCTATAGATGTACACACAGATGAGAAATCACACTAGTCAGATATATTCCTGCCGCCGAGAGACGGGAATATTGTGTATATACGTTGGCTCAAACCGCATATCATCAGATTTAGTCACCAAGAACTCGTTCTCTCTTCTTGTCCAGGTAAGGTGTATTCTATTTAGGAAAATGATTCTTTGACAGGGCAATAGTGCGAAGGAATTCAATACCGTAAAATATTCTTATCTAATTCTACATAAACGTATCGTTTGTAGAAAATTTATTGATAATTTGCTGTTATGTACTATCATTTTATATAGTTTTATATATACGGTATTATTTTTTTTATTAACATGGGTGTCCAGGCTATTTTGTACGTACCTCGATTAATTCCACTAGCTCTGAAATTAACGATTATATAAGCCTTCAGTGGCCCTGAGGTTTGTGAAATTCGAACTGATGACCTCTAGGAAGCAAATCTAGAGCCTGACCAGTTGAGTTATATCCCTCAAGATATTTTATACGACATTTTATTGCACTGGTGCGTGCACATCATTTCCCCCCATTATTCACTAATCAGTATATATCCTTATATTTACTAAGACAAAAATCTTCGAAGGTTAACTCTATGACTAGTTGTCAATGATCTAATTATAGAATAACAAGATGGAAGTCAATATATATTCTATATATTACATATAACTTAAAAATCAAATTTACTAATTAATATAACATATTAAAGTCAATATATATAGTTCTTGTTTTGATTTTCATATATTATTTCTATTTTTCTAAATCACTTAAACTCATATCAATTTTAATATGATTGTTAATTAGTATACTTAGTTTAAGTAGATGAAATATGAAATGATGAGTGCTCTTAGAATACTAGAGTTATTTCATATCATTGTTTGTTAATTATAGAAACCAAATTACATATATTTGATAAAAAAAAAAAAGGAAAAGTATCATGTTGATGTTGAACAGTCTACAAGAGGAGAGGAAGAGCAGATTGTAGGAGGAAGAGTAAATTGCAGGATATAATATAAATGTAGAGAAATCAGCAACTGCAGTTACCATTGGAGTATCCTTCCACCAGATTGCCTCCTTATTTAGCAGTCCTAGTTAAAGTCGTAATATCAGGATTTATTTACTTTTCTAGCTATATTATTTGTTGTCTTTATTCTAGTTATTTATTTTCTAAACAGTTATATTCCTAGTTGAATTAGGACTTGCAGCCTATATAAAGGCTGCCTCTTTTCGTTGTAAGGTAGCTTTTGAATTCAATAAAGAACTTTCTCTTGGAGAATTTTAATTTCTGAACTCGTGGATTCGAGTGTAATTTTTGGTTCAAGGATTCGAACAATTTTACCCGGAAATAGGCAGCGTCCTATTTCCACAGAAGCTGCCGCTACGTCAGTTGGTATCAGAGCAGGCCTAATCCTGTCAGATGGCAAACCCACGCAACAAAAGCGAAATCCTTGGCGGCGATGACCGCGAGGACAATTTGGTTACAGGGGCTGAATTCTGAATTTTCCAGCATGAGACACAACAAACCTTACGTGATATCCAAGCAGCCATTGCTAGGCTGACAGCAGGAAACAATCAGGGGATCAACAATCCTTCGGGTTGTTAATATCACAGAGAAAGGGCTGGAACTTGTGAACGCCCTCCAGGAATCCTACGAAGGCAACCAGTCTATGAGGACAGCCTAATTGAGGATGAAGAAGAAGCTGAAACTATACTCCGGGGAAACCGGAGAGGATACCAAAGGGAACCAGACTGACAAATGTTTCAAATGAAGATGGACCTGCCCAGTTTTAATGGACAACTTTAGATTGAAGGGTTCCTTGATTGATTGGTATTAGTCGAGAGGTTCTTCGATTATATGGACATTCCTGAAGACAAGAAGGTGAAGTTAGTCGCATATAGACTATTGGGGGGAGCTTCTGCCTGGTGGGAGCAACTACAAAGTACCTGGCTGTGACAAGGGAAGGGGATGGCAAACATGGACTAAAATGAAACGACTATTACGATCCCGTTATCTACCACCAGACTATGAGCAAATTTTGTTTAAACAATATCAGGAATGTAGACAAGGAGCCAGAACTGTTAAGGCTTTCCTGGAAGAATTCTATAGGCTGTCATCACGAAATAATCTGCTGGAAACAGAGGCACAACAAGTTGCCAGGTTTGTTGGAGGTTTGCGTTGGGCTATACAGGATCGTGTGGCAACGCAAACAGTTTACACGCTAACAGAAGTTGTTGCACTGGCTATTAAAACAAAGACCTAATTAGATAGATCAAAAGCAATGGTTGGGGCAAGGAATCCATTTGATAATAATAGAGCGACAGTCAACAAAGGAAAGACCCCAATGACCCCGACAATTTCAACAACCCAACTCTTCTTCTCTAACATTATACAGGGAACAAACAGCAGTGGAGCACCAACAAAGCCTGCTAACACCATCCCACTCGAGGTGACGCCCAGAAATCCTTATACTCGTCCAGGATCGGATAAATGTTATAGATGTGGACAACCAGGACACCGTTCCAACCAGTGTCCAAGAAGGAGTATCGTGAACTTAATAGAGCCAGAAGAAGAGTGCCCCTTCGACATAGAGAAAGAGGATAACAAAGCAGCCTATACGTATGAAGAAGAAGAAGTAACAGGAGGCGACGAGGGAGAACTATTGTCGCGGTCTCTTGTAGTTCAGTCGCTACTGTTGGCACAAAAACAAAAAGACCCTCTCAACGGCATAATATATTCAGAACCAGGTGCACCGTGAATAAGAGGGCCTGTGATATTATCATAGACAGTGGCAGTAGTGAAAATATAATATCAAAAGCAATGGTTACTAAATTGGGATTGCAAATCGGGAAGAATCATGCATTGTATAAAATTGGCTGGATTAAACGTGGCACTGAAGTAAAGGTAACAGAAGTCTGCCACATTAAATTCTCAATTGGGAAGAATTATGCAGATAAGGTTACGTGTGACGTGGTGGAAATGGATGCTTGCCATATAATGTTAAGATGCCCCTAGCAGTATGATGTAGATGCCACGTACAGAGGCCGTGACAACGTTTATATCTTCATGAAGGGGGACCTGAAGGTTGTTTTAGGTCTTATAAAAGAAGAGTTTGCAAGCATTAAACCGAAGCCACAAGGAAAACCAGTATTGCTAGTGGACGGGGGCAAATTCATGGAAGAGACTAAAGAAGCCAAAGAGATTTTTACCATAGTAGTAAGAGGAGAAGTTGGCAGGGATTCTATTAACATTCCACCTCCACTACTGCCATTACTGGAGGAATTTCACCATCAGACCTACCTAATGGGTTACCTCCTGTACGAGACATACAACATCAGATTGATTTCATGCCAGGAGTTAGTAAGCACAGGTGGAAGAACTAATTGAGAAGGGATTAGTACAGGAGAGCATGAGCCTTTATGCAGTACCAGCCCTGTTAGTGCCAAAGAAAGATGGTAGTTGACGCATGTGCATCGATAGTCGAGCAATCAACAAGATCACTGTTAAATACAGGTTTCCTATCCCTCGATTAGAAGATATGCTGGACATGTTATCCGGGTCTAACATCTTTTCAAAACTCGATTTGCAAAACCATCAAATTCTGATCAGACCAGGAGACGAGTGGAAGACTCCTTTTAAAACAAATGAGGGCTTATATGAGTGGTTAGTAATGCCATTCGGACTAACCAATGCACCCAGTACTTTCATGCGGTTTATGAACCAGGTATTAAAACCTATCACGGGAAAATTTGTGGTGGTATACTTCGATGATATATTAATCTACAGCCAAACCCAGTCTGAGCATGTTGCGCACTTGAGGGAAGTACTTCAAATTCTGCAGCAAAATAAGTTGTACGTTAATTTGAAAAAGTGCAGCTTTATAACCAGTAGCTTGTTATTCTTGGGGTTCGTAATAAGTGCTGATGGAATTAAGGTAGATGAAGAAAAGATTTGCGTCATTCGAGATTGGCTGACTCCGCGAACAGTAAACGAGTTCCGTAGTTTTCATGGACTAACAACGTTTTATAGACGATTTGTTAGAGATTTTAACCGAATAGTCGCACCTATTACCGAGTGCATGAAGAAAGGGAAATTCTATTGGGGAGAAGCAGCAGAGTAAAGCTTCAAACTAATCAAAGAAAAACTATCATCGGCCCTAGTTCTGGCACTACCAAACTTTGACAAATTATTTCAAGTAGAGTGCGATGCCTCTATCGTGGGTATTGGAAGGCAGACCAGTTGCGTTCTACAGTGAAAAACTTAGTGAAGCTCGCTAGAAATGGTCTACCTATGAGCTAGAGTTATACGTTGTCTTTCGCGCTTTAAAAGTCTGGGAGCATTACCTAGTACCCCGAGACTTCGTTTTATTCAGAGACCATCAGGCACTAAGATTTATCAACAGCCAGAATAGTGTCAACAAAATGCATGCCCACTGGATTTCATTTATTTAACGCTTCACATTCACACTACAACATAAAGCTGGGCGACTAAACCGAGCAGCTGATGCTCTCAGCCAAAGGACATTGCTACTTGTCACTCTACAAACTGAAATCATTGGGTTTGATTGCTTAAAAGAGTTGTACGCTGGAGATGAAGATTTTCAAGATAGCTGGACAAAGTGCCAAACCAGGCTTCCTGTGGAGAACCTGCATATCCAGGAAGGCTACTTATTTTGTGGTAACCAATTATGCATACCCAGGAGCTCACTACGAGCCAAATAATTCATGACTTACACAGTGGAGGCTTGGGTGGACACTTGGGGCGTGACAAAACAATAGTCCTTGCAGAGGAGAGGTATTATTGGCCCCAGTTAAAAAGAGACATTGGCAACTATGTTAAAAGGTGCCCCATATGCTAGGCTGCTAAGGGGCAGTCCCAAACTACCGGTTTGTATATACCCTTGCCTATCCCAACAGCACCTTGGGAGGATCTTTCCATGGATTTTATCTTAGGCCTACCACAAACCCAACGCGGATTTGATTTAGTTTTCATGGTGGTCGACAGGTATTCTAAAATGGCACATTTTATTGCTTGTAAGGAAACTGCAGATGTAGTGCACGTAGCAAATTTATTTTTCAAGGAGGTGGTGCGTCTGCATGGGATTCCCAAGTCCATCACGTCCGACAGAGACACCAAATTCTTGAGTCATTTTTGGCGAACGTTATGACGACGGTTTGACACATCCTTGAATTTTAGCAGCACCAGCCATCCTCAATCTGATAGCCAGACGAAGGTAGTAAACCGCACTCTTGGGAATCTGATTCGCTGTCTTTCTAGGACAACCAAAACAGTGGGATGTTACTTTGGCACAAACTGAGTTTGCTTATAACAGTATGCTCAACCGGTCCATTGGGAAGACACCATTTCAGATTGTTTATTGTTGTCCACTACGCCATGCACTGGACTTAGTTCCTCTACCAACACTGTCGGGTTTAAGCATTGCAGCAGAAAATATGGCAGACCGTATAAAGTCCATTCAAGAAGAAGTGCGGCAAAACTTAGAGGCTTCTAATGCCAAGTACAAAACTGTAGCAGATAAAAAGCGGAGGGTCCAAACCTTTCAAGAAGGAGACCTTGTGATGGTTTATTTGCGCAAAGAACGGTTGCCTGTAGGAGCATACAACAAGATGAAAGATAAGAAATATGGGCCTTTCCAGATCCTTCAGAAAATCAATGACAACGCATATGTTGTAAACCTTCCTACAGATATGGCCATTTCCCCTACCTTCAACGTGGCAGATTTGTATGAGTATCATCCTCTTGATATGGCATCTTCTCACTTAACTCACTCAGGGTCGAGTTCTTTTCATGCAGAAGAGATTGATGTAGAACAGTCTACAAGAGGAGAGGAAGAGCAAATCCCAGGAGGAAGAGCAAATTGTAGGATATAATATAAATACAGAGAAATCAAGAATTGTAGTTACCATTGGAGTATCCTTCCAACAGATTGCCTCCTTATTTAGGAGTCCTAATTAAAGTCGTAATATCAGGATTTATTTACTTTTCTAGCTGTATTATTTGTTGTCTTTATTCTAGTTATTTCTTTCCTAAACAATTATATTCCTAGTCGAATTAGGACTTGCAGCCTATATAAAGGCTGCCTCTTTTCGTTGTAAGGTAGCTTTTGAATTCAATAAAAAAACTTTCTTTTGGAGAATTTTAATTTTTGAACTTATGGATTCAAGTGTAATTTTTGGTTCAAGAATTCGAACAATTTTACCTGGAAATAGGTAGCGTCCTATTTCCACATAAGCTTCCGCTATGTCACATGTGGTAGACTCTTAATGCTATTAGAATTATTTAGTATTAATGGTGAGTATTCCTGAAATACAAAGTGATTTTCTATGACATCTCGTCCAGGAGCATTACAATCCGTCCGTCCGATAGCATCACAAACACATCGGCCTAGCTAGTGACAATTCCAGGGGTGGGTTCAAAAAAAGAACTTCAAAAAGAAAACTAAAATATATATCCCGATACTCAAAAATAAATAAATAAGGTAAAATAAAATAAAAGGAGAATTCTTGGTCTTGCGTGCATTTTCACTCCATTGTTCTTTACTGCTACTGGATTGTCTCGTCCGTATCACTTCCCATTCCATCACAAAACACAAGCATATATCACATAATTTGCTGTCGCTGTTGCCCTTCTTATGTTCACTTATATACTTTCCTCCGGTGGGTAAGCTTGAATTAATAATTTTATTTCTAGATCATGTAAAAGATAAAATATAGTATTATTCTCTCTTGTTTTTTTTTTTCTTGAACGTTAAAATACAATGAAAAGCTGAAGGGGTAATTGAGAGTTGTGACCCCTATTGGTATGGGAAATGTGACGACGATATGGAAAGGAAGAAAACCAGATGCGAAGTGCTAACGCCGAAAATGATGATTATACGCACAAGAGTTTTCGGAATAGGGTTTTCTCTCTGCATAGTGTTATACGTTGACAGGGACATTATTTTCCATTGGTGCAAGGAAAACAGAAATAGAATCAAAGGGAGGAGCAAAAAGTAACCACTAAAGGGTAGACAATATATACTTAACTAGGTGATATGGACAAACCATTACAAGCCGAAATGCAAACACAAAATTAATTGCCGGAGTGAAATTCGTTATAAACTGCAAAACAAAGCCATGATGGAGTATTGAAAACTTTTAATGATCAGGTGCATTTTGTATTGCATTCACCACCTGCATATATATATATACCTTTTGGACAAACACAAAGATGCTTCTATATATATTTATCTCCATATAGTGACATGATCAGAAAAAGGAGAAATATTAATGCATGGTGATGTTGTTGTCATGTCGAGAGATGATTGATGCCATTAAAGCTAACCCTTAATTTGTTCATTCTCACTCAATCCTGGTCGATGACACCTTTCCCTTCCCTTTTCCTTTCCTTTCCAAAGGTTTTGACAAATAAAATTCATATACTTTAATAACACTCCTAATCATGGCATGTATTATATATTGCGCTATAATTAGTAGCAAAGATAACAAGATTTGCCCTCACATGAGCAGCTCATCAAGCTGGGATTCTTGTGCTCTATCCATGTCTAATGCCTTTACACCTCTTATCATGCATGGACCCCCAACACCACTTCAAACAAACGAGAGAGAGAGAGAGAAAGGTGTAAAATGGAAGCAAAGCAAAGGCACACAATTCTAGGGTGAGAAATGTGCATGGTGGGGTCAAATTTTGTGGAGTCTAAACACTCTTTTGGTGCATGACAAAGTATGGGGCCGCCTCAATTCCACCCAATAGCAATTGGGTCCCTCATACGGGGCTGGATGGAGACTACCACCTTTGTAAATTTTGCAAAATCACGCAATGAGACATAGGAAACATGCCTCAGTGGACATACCCCATTGGTGGGGTTTTACTGTCACAAACCTCTTATTTTGTGTGCCCGTCTCTTCGAAAAGGGGAGGTAAAGGTAAAAAATAAAACGCGAAGCAAAGAGCCTCATTATCATATAAATAGCTAGGGAGACAAGAAGACACCAAGTGAGTCTGTGTAGCCATTGACTCTTTCCTTGAGAGCCCCCCATCATAAGCCATTAATTATATATGTGTAGTATGTTTTTGTGTGTGTGAGAGAGAAAGAGAAGCAGTATAAAGAGAGGTGGATGATGGTGAGAAAAGTATTTGACTTGTAGATTTCACAAGGTTGACATTTGCCATAAAGTGTTTTGTATCTTTACAAAGCATCCAAAGCTTAAAACATGCACTCTTTCAAAGCTGGCTCTGTCTCCAGCTCTCCTTTTCTCTCTTTCTCTCTCAATCTCTTGGATTCTTATGAATGAAGGGAAGGAGCTAGGTGGGAAACACTCTCAAATTGTCACCAAAAGGGACGGTTGGTTGGTGCTGGTCGACCTTAACCACAAAGTGAACTTTAGGGTTTAAAAAGCTACGTTTCTGATGAGATTTGAATTTGGGTTAACCTGGTTTTGTTGGGGCTGGGGGGTTTGTATGTGCTGTGCATGCATATACGCATGGTAACAAGAATTCAAATTAATTGTGCTTTAGCCATGGAAATATATTATTGATGATCTTAATCGGCTCACATGTAACATGCCTTGAAACCCTAATATACAAACAATTGCCACTTGGCACGTAGAGGTCAAAAGGCATCAAGCATGCACAAAGTTGAGTTCATGATGACACTGCACATGATATATATCCAAAAGCATCGATTTATAGAGATTGCTTGGAATTTTAACTTTGACTACCTAGCCATACATATTATATGCTATGGAAGGGATCATACACATAAAGAAATGAGATATCAATGGCCATTCTTGCTTCTATCTCTAAAGATGAAGCTATCGATCTAGCTCGACAGGCAGAACAGCACTAACTTGCTGCTCTCTTTTGCTTGCCATTTCTTCAATTTTAATCACTGGTTCTTATTGGCTCGAGCTTCTTTAGATTTATTTCTACCAAATGTAGGTGCTACGTGGTATCATTACTAAAATCAGTGAATAAACTCATCAACCACTCTTTGCCAAAACGAAAAGAATTAAAAATAAATAAAGAATATAACAATAAGAATAATAAATAACAAAACAATAAAAGGGTTTATTTTAAATCTATGTTATTTCTCTAATTTTCATCTTTTAATATTTAGTTTATTGTATATTGAGCTTTATAATTTATTGTGATTTGATTTTTATATGATTATCTCAGTCTTATGACCCGTGTTGCAGGTTTCACTAGTTAACTTGGTGGACTTGATTTTTTTGTGTTTTTTTTAATTGATATTTTTTTTTCAATTTCATCATTCAATATTGAATTGATTAAGAATTAAATTTCATGATTTTATTTTGGTTTGCTTTCTATGAGGTTATCTTGGTTTTATGACTCAAGTTGTAGGTTTTGAGGGTTGATTCGGTTGATTTGGTTGATTCAAGTTTTTTTTTTTATCTTTTTTTTCAATTGGCTTTTTTATTTTATTTTTATCTATAAACATTGGGTTGATTAGGAATTAGACTTCATGAATTATTCCAGTTTGCTTTCAATGAGATTATCTCGATCTCATTTCCTGAGTCGCGAGTTTAATAAGTTAACCCTAACCTAGGTAGATTCAAGTCATTTTATTGTGCCTTGTTTTTATATTGATTTTTTTTATTTTTTCATTCAATAATGAGTTCATTCAAGTCGCAAGTTTGATAAGTTAACTCAAGTTAACTTGAGTTATTTTTTCTCTTTACTTTCTAGCTATGAGGTTATCCTAGTGACCCAAATCAAGGGTTTGGTAGGTTAACCCAAATTATTTTTTCTGTTTACTTTTAATGAGGTTATTTCGGTGACTTGGATTGACTCAAGTCATTTTTGTTTATTTTCTATAAAGTTATCCTAAACTCATGACTCAAATCACACGTTTAACAGATTAACTTAAGTTTTGTTTTTTGTTTTTTTAATATTTTCTCAATTTCATTCTTCAACACTGAGTTAATTAGGAATTGAGCTCTATAATTTATTTTGATTTGCTTTATATAGGGTTATCATAGTCTCATGACCTGAACCATGGATTTGGCAGGTTAATCTAGGTTGACTAGGCCGATCCAATATGCTTTCATTTTAATATTTTTTTAAAATATTATCTTAATCTTTTATGAGTACAAGATGTTTTTACTAATTGTTCGGGCTGTTTTTAGACCTATTAAGTTGATCGTGTCATATCATGCCAACCTCTGCATGGTTTAAAAAGTTTTTCTACTAGGAAAATGTTAGCAACGTTTGGATGTTTCTTTTTATGTTCAAATTTTTTTTATCCAACTTAATTATAACGTAACACAAGCCAACTATCTAGTAATAATTAATATACCACAATGTAACATTTCTTTTATAAAATATAATTAAAACATGCTTTCCTTATCACTAAATCACCATAGTTCTGTTAAATAGTCTGTGATGACCTATATAATAGTTTTTTATTTATTTTTTTCTATTATATATATAATGAAACTACATTTTTGCCTTTGGGTAGAAAAAAAGAAAGCCTCGAGGGTGAGGGTACTTTGATTTTTCCCACTAGCCTATTGGCCATTTAGTTTTTTTTCAATTTTTTTAGTATAGTAATAATGCACTTTTACTCTCAAGATCAACAAAATCTAAAGTTGTTGACCAAATTTTTTTAAAAAACTTTTTATATGCTTCTAAACAGTAAAAATACTTCTTTACTCCTAGGATCGTTGTTGTTAAAATCGTGAGTTAACTTGTAAAATCATATGATTTTACGAGTCAACATGTATCTAACGTGCAAAATCGGACTAAAATCTCGAAACCAGTACAATCGGACTTAACTCGTGCAAAATCGATAAAATCAATAAACTTGGTAAACTTGGTTCGATTTTATGAGTTTACTAATTTTATGTTGTAAACCAAGTTAGGTTCAAATTTGGCCTTTAAATGTTTAAAGACCAGTTTTGCGAGATTGGACATAACTTTCAAACCGTAAATTGGATAAAGCTAAAATTTTACAGGGAAATATTAGACATATGAAAATATATTGTAGTAAATTTTCAGGTTAAAAGAAGTTTGGAAACATAATAGTTCGGATGGTCAAAGTTAGTAGACGAATCTTGTTAAATTTATCAAACTAGACCTTCGTGTACTGTTTGAAATATATCTGGAGCTACCGGTGGAATTTTGCCGCGATTAAAGTTGGGATGGAAACTAAACATTTGAAGGTTTCTAACCATATATTGTAGGTTTAGTAATTCATTTAGACGAGAGAGAATAACATGTTTAAAATCAGGACTCAAATCTGTCAAGAATATGTGAAAATTAGAGATTCAAGTTACATGAAAGAATTTTAACATTAAGACTTTTTTATTATTATATTATATTTATTTATTTTATTTTGAATAATTATTTTTAATTTGAATTTTTTCTAGCACATTAGATATTTTTTAGGGGTTTATTTCATTATTGAATTTATGTTAGTTAATTACTAGCTTAGACTTATTAGCTTACAACCCAAAAGAGATCTATTAGAACTTATTGTGATGGGAACAATCAAGTTGTCATCATTTTCATATGTACTTTCTACCATTCAATGATTCTCCTGTATTAAGAAGTTTTGTTTTGAGACTTTTTATTTTTTCATGTCGTTAATTATAATATTGTTGACTTACTTTATCATATTTTAATGTAATTAATTTCTTGGCTAGAATTATCAATATATAATTAATTAAAAAAATTACTTATGATTTTACAATTCAAGTTTACAATCTATGTTTCTATTGTATTTTTTGTTTCGTGTCAAAAAAATGCTTTTGACAACCTTGTCTAGGATAAAAAAAAATGTTGGGTTGTAGGCTTAGGGTTTTTTTTCCCCTTTCTTAATATATATATATATATATATATATATATATATATATATATATAGTGAAAATACGTTATTGACCTTATAAAAGAAAAAAAAACAAGGTTTGCATTCGGGGGTACTTTTGTACTTTCACACAAGTTTTTTTTTTAATATGATTACTAGGTTCATGGGGGTGTTTTGATATTTTTCATATTGAAATTTTAAATTTTTTTTATTCAAGAAAGTTGTCGGAGCGTGTTTATTACTCGTCAACGAAAGGATTGCATTGGCACCATTAATTTGGGCGGCATGTATGATGTCATTAAGTCCCTAAATATGACATTTTGTCGTGTCTTTGGAAGTACCACGATGTTTTTTTTTTTCACGGTGTGACACATGATGGTGTATGATGGTCAAATTATCGTTGGTTATCATTTTTTTTTTCCCCTTTTTTTCTCTCTCCTACCAGATGAAGTGAACAATTGTCCTATTTATTTTTT
>Ga0325402_1000964_pt1 | contig 22291 bp, 10 predicted proteins | sample PopdelMetagenome_22_FD_207212 | JGI IMG/M metagenome (GOLD analysis project Ga0325402, IMG submission 207212) | Populus deltoides microbial communities from Bellville, Georgia, United States - Xylem-PdKOR-R3 | ecosystem: Host-associated > Plants > Phyllosphere > Stem > Wood/Secondary xylem...
ATTATCAAAGAATCAACACGATTTTGTCAAAATGAGTTTCTGTTCAAAACCGAAACCCTAAGATTAAAACCTCTAGAAACTTGTTATTGATGCAAATAAACCCTAAATTATTTACTAGTCAAGTTGCTCTAATGGTTTAGTGCAAAGAATTGAACCAAAATTGATCCAAATCATGGAGGTAAGACAATGTTCTTCCCAAGAACACTACCTTAGAACCCAGAAAAATACCCAGATACACCCAGCACTGTCAAACCCCACAAATGACCTTATAGGCCTCTAAACACACTGCTTATGGTTCTCACAAACCACATTATCAATACCAAGTATAGTTGAAAAAAAAACTAACAAACAACAACAAATCATCAAAATTATACAAGGTGTTTCATTTAAAAAAACCTTTCAAGTCCGAGCAGCCTATATATTCAAGTAATTTGGAATGAAAATTGCTTTTCTAAAGATATATTGGTCATGAACACGCTCTGTAAACCAAGGATTAACAATATTTCTTTACAATGCATTAATCAAACTATCAAAAACTAAAAAAAAAAATTGTTTTATAAAAACAACTTAACTAAAAAGCTTTTATTACATTGAAAATATCAAACACATCCAAAAAATGATTTAGAAAACAACATCAACCACAAAATAAAAAATCACAACAACAAAAAGGCAAACACAACCTTACTTTCAAGCATTCCAAACTTCATTTCCATGTTTGTAAACATAAATACATACCAAATAACCAAAAAAAAAAAAAAACTTAAGCAGGCATCATGGACTCCCTATTAGATTAGAAACTTCATCTCCATGTCTTGCTTCACAAGGTTATTGCTCTTTCAAAGCTTAAGAAATCCTTGTGTTAAGCTCGTAAACCTTCACACTCAGCTTTTTTTTTTTTATCATGATTTTTTCTTCTCCTCCCCTTCCCCTCCTTTTCCTTTTTTTTTTCCTTTCCTCTACCTTGATTTTCAAGGGGTATTAATAGGGTTTTAAGCTAGGATTTAATAAAAGATTGATCCTCCTTCATCAAAGCATGCCCTCTAATTATAATAGGATATTTTTAGGTATATTTTACAGTTATGAGCTTTGTACTTATACTGGTTTTACATTGGTGATTTTGCAACAAACTTGGTTTTTGGAGATTTTGCTGATTTTTTCAAACTTGGAGACTAAGAAGCTGATTTTTTGCCTTTACATCTTGAGAGAAATGTGGCCAGCCTTTGATAAGAACCCACTAAGAAGACTTGAAGAGTGAACAAATGAAAAGGATTAGTTGCGAAATGAGTATCTCAATCAAGGTTAATTGGGTTAACCAATTTCGAGGCTTTGTCGAAACAACTCCAATGTAAACATCATTGTAGACTACCTGAACTTGGTATAGGATAACCATACCGTTTGATATCCATTCTTGTTCATTTTAAAGGTATGTAGCTCCACAATCATTCATTTAAAGGTGCCAACTCGATCAGCCGAGAATCTGAAAATATAATGATGTCTAATTAGGAACAAGATATTGTTGAGTTCATTGAAGAAAATGAGATGTAAACCTTTGATGAGAGTAACTGATCTTTGTAGAGGGGGTGTTTCTCAGTTTAATCATGATGGTTATAACTCAAGAAGTAGTTGGAGACGCCATATTTATTCACTTGAAAATGCCTACTCGATCGGTCAAAATTGCTAAAGAAGAAGCTAAATGATGGTCGAACAACGCATCGTCTATGTTAAACCCAAGAAATTAGGGTTTTTAATTTAGGATGTTATAAAATTTAATTTAGTCTCTATTCTTCTAATTGCTTTTAATTGCAACTGTAATTTCCTCATAAACTCTTAATTTCATGCAATTTCACCCATTCCAAACTCAATTGTTAACCCTAAAGTTCACTGCCTATTTCATTTTAGTCCTTGGTTATAAAATTGTGCATTTTGACCCTCAATTGATCAACAAACTTTCAATTTCTTTAATTTGGCCCCTGATTTAATAAATTCCAATCCCTGCTTTCATGCGCCCTTTTCAGTTTGGTCCTTAGTTTTAGATTTCTTTAATTAAGTCCCTTGTTTCTCATCAAACTTCAATATTTATGCAATGAAGCCCTTGATTTGACCAAATTAACTCTTAAAAATTACAATTCGACCTACAGACTTTAATTTCATCCGATTAAAGACTACATTAACTTAAAAATTAATTTTTCTTTCAATTAAATCCTTAATAAAATTAATTAAGCCTTCCAAAATTCTTATTGAGTCCTTACCTATGCAAATTTGTATTTCTTTACACCAAATAAAAATATTTTCACCAATGGGCCCCTTTGTCAATCAGAATTAAGTTGTTAATTTTGTCAATCTCGTATATTTTGGTCTCCCAACTTTTTCACTTGTTATTTTAGTAATTTACCACCAACTTGGACAATCTTTTAGGCTTTCTTCTTGTATATCCTCTTGTATTTTGGATTTTCTTTTCCTATTTTTTTTCTTTTTTCTTGATTTTTATGGCGTTAAAGGTGAGTAACAACATATGTCCCTTCTTCGTAATGTTTATGAAGCAAAATCTCATCAAGGTTTTGCATTGTGAGCTTGTAATGAAAAAATGTATGTCAGTCTTGTTGGGTAATCCACCCATCTTGGAATTCCAAAGAATTTAGTCTTTTTTTTAAAAAAAATTGGTTTATTTTCACAGGTGACCTACCTTTTTTCAAATTCCAAAAGAATTTCAACAAGTCTCTATGCTTTCTTGAAATTGGTCTATTTTCACGGGCGACCTAACCATTTTGAAATTCAAGAGTTGGCCTATTTTTATAGGTGACCTACCCTTTTCAAATTCCAAATATAAGGATCTACATCAGATCCTTCCAAAACTTTTCTAAAACAAAATACCCTTCAAGGGTAAACTCTTAAAATGAGTTCTTTATTTTATCACCTTAGATATCCACACTCTATGGATGGGATGTCTTTGTCATTCATTGGCTTTCATTCACCCATGCAGATTTCACTGCCTTTCCTCTTAATTGGTGAATCTTGCTCCAACACTATTTCAAAGTTGAGGTTAAACCATATGTAATGCATGCCTTTTGAAACAAGGTCCTCTTTATTCTTTATAATTTTGTTTTTATTACCGAGTGTTGTAATTTCTGAGGTGGTCTCTTTGCTGGCTTACCCTCCTAGTTTACTCGAGAAAGTCCATGCGAGTTACTTTCAAATCTTGAGTGTTGAGTTAACTTTATAGCCTTCTTCTTTATGAGTATTTTGCCTGTGGTAAATGCTATCACATTTGTCTTAAATAGAAATGAATTAAAACTCCTTTTCTTATGACAATGTTGTTTTTCATGCGCATTTCCAAAAACTTGTGACATATGCTTTGGTTTTTATTTTAGGGTGCTTTCCTCAACAAAAATTTCACAAGATTTACTTTGTCTTTTCAAAAACCTGAGATTTTTCAACGTTGTGTCAAATAACAATGTTCATCTAACTCTCATGATATGTATTAGTCTTTGAAGAAAGGTATTTCATCATGGTGATTTGGTTTAGAAAATGACCTATTTTTTATTAGGTTAAAAAAAGGATCAAATACTTGTTTAAAGTCTTGTGTTTGGACTTTCTCAACATGAACAAATACGAATAGTTATTCACTGTCTCATAACTCTAATAAATGGTCCCTTACATTTTGAGAGCACTATTTATCAGTATAAACCCACTTGCTTGATTAGAATGGACTTTTCAAGGCACGCAATGAAGGTTGAGTTCCATGGCTACCAAAGAAAAGGAGTTCACAAGTTCAAATGGTGTTTGAGGGTTTTTATGGGCATGTGATCACTTTCACTCCTTTATGCCTTTTCCTTCTCTTTTTCTATTCTGCCAACATATGCTATGCTATCAAAATTTTCGCTTTTAAAAGTTAAGATAAGGGGTCTTTCTAGGTTTTTCTTTTCACTTTAAACTTTTGATCGAACACCTAATCAACTTTTCTTTATTGAAATCTCTTTATCTCTCATATCAAGATACCAATGATCTTTCCTATTTCATTTAAAAGCTTCTCAATGATTTTTCTTTTCTTTGATCATCGAAGTTGCATGAGAAGCTTTTGTTTTTTTTCTTAGATATTCATGTGTCTATTTAAGATTCATCATTTAGCAAAGACCCCCTTCTTTTCAGACTTGTTGAGCTTTCCTATTCTACGACCTTAATCAAGATCTTATGGATTCCATTCATAAGTATTCTATCTTTTTAGGTTTTCTTACCACTTTCTCATCGTTAATGGACATTCTCAAATACCTTCATTCTCATTATTTTATAAATACTTGCCCCCTAGTATGAGGTATGATAGTAGTCAGGTTTATCTTGTAAAGGAAAATAACTCCACTTCAGCTCAAATTAGGACTACAAGGGACATATTCATCTCTAAAGGATATAAAAAATGGTCTTTCCTTATTTCAAGAAAGATTGCTCAAGATTGATATATTTTGACCTCATTACCTTAGTAATTTGCACATAATTGTTTTACAAGTTCATAACTCATAAAAACTTCATCGTCATTATTTCATGTAGCTTTTGCACAACAAACTTTGATGGTTGGGTCATCCATTTGGGTTTCTAGGTATTTAGCCATCTCTTAGGAAGTTGCTAGGTGAATCATTGCTCTTGAGAAATCATTGATTTTTCTTAAAATCATTAACCAAAATCAAATATTGAAATCCTTTGTTTGAGAGAAAATGATTTTTGAAAAAGTTTTTTTTTTGTTAAGCCTTTTGAAATCATTTGCAAAATACATAAGATGTAATGAGAATGAATAGCCAAACTTTATTGATTTAAATAAGATGAGTACACTACGTATAGTATTTCTTTACAGAGTTATAGTTCACAAGCTTAGGCAAGTCATCTCTATCCATTCTTGTCAATAACAGAGTTCTTCTAGAGAATGTTTTCTTCACTACATGTGGGCCTTCATAGTTGGGTGCCCACTTACTTTAATCTTCGTCGGGTAGAGGTAAGATTTTTCTCAACACTAGATCTCCTTCTCAAAATACCCTGGGTTTAACTTTCTTGTCATATGCTTTAGCGATTCTTCGTTGATACAACTGATGATGGCAGATTACAACTAAGCTCTTTTCATTGATCAAATTTAACTACTCGCATCTCATATTGACCTAATTAGCTTCCTTAAGTTTTGATTCCATTAGTACCTTTAGAGATGAGATTTCTACTTCTAACGACATTACTGCTTCCATCCCATAAACATAGAAATAAGGTATAGTTTATGTAGATGTCCTTATTGTGGTGCAATATGCATGTATAGGAAAAGGGAGCATTTCATACAGGTCCTTGTATGTGATTATCATCTTCTATATAATCTTTTTTATATTTTTGTTGACAATTTCTATAGCATCGTTCATCTTTGGCTTGTATAGAGATGAATTTGAGTGCTTGATTTTCTATTTTGTGCAAAGTTCTACTATCATTCTTCCATTGAAGTTCTGAGCATTATTAGCCATGATTTTTTTAGGTGCTCTATATCGATAGATTAAATCTCATTCAATGAATCTTTTTACTACCTTCTAGGTGACATGAGCATATGAACTAGCTTCCACCTATTTTGTGAAGCAGTCGATGTAAACCGATGTCCATTATTGGCTTTTGGATTGACAAACCTAATTACATCAATTCTCCAATTGCAAATGGCCAAAGAGATGTCAAATTGATTAGAGGAGTTGGAGGCACATTTATCTTATCACTGTACACCAACCATTTATGTTATTTTCTGAAATATTTTATGCAATCCCTTTCCATGTTCATCCAGAAATACACCGACCTATGTATTTGGCCGTCATATGTCTACTAGCATGAGTTGCAAAAATCCCTTTGTGAACTTCTTGGAGCACTTTTTTTTTTACTTCTGTCCCATCCAAACATCTCAAGAACATTCCATCAGATGACCTTTTATATAACACTTCTGCATCGAGGTAATAATCCATGGCTAACCTTCACATGATTTTCATATATGTATTGGATACCCCCAGGGGATACTTCCGGTGATGTATACAATATTTGATATCATAATACCACAGATTCCCATCCACTTCTCCTCTGACTGTAAAACAGCGAGCTAAAGAATTTTTTTACTTCAATACTTATGGGTTGCACTATATTCCCACAATCAACTTTATCCATGAAAGCTAAATTGGCCAAAACATCAACAAATTGATTTTTGTATCTTCCTATATGAGAGAATTTTATCTCATCAAATTCTTTTGCTAGTTTGAATAGATATTCTTGATATGCCCCAGTTTCTCATATTTTATCTATCATTCTCCTTTCACTTAATAGATAATCATCATTGAGTCTCTTCTTTATCTTCAATTATAATACAACTTTTAATCCTATGATGCAAGCTTTATACTCAATTGTATTATTGGCGCACTCAAACTTCAACTTGATCAAAACAAGGTATTGTCTTCCTTTAGAAGAATTATCACTTATCTTGCCTCATTGCCATATATATTTATTGCTCCGTCAAAATACATTGTTCATTAGTCTAGTTCTTCTTCTTTTTCTACTACCAACACATCTTCATTTGAGAAATAAAAACTCAAAGGCTCATAATCTAAAATTGCATTGTCTACCAAATGATCAGCGTTAACACTTCATTTCACGGTTTTTCTTGTCATGTACACTATGTTATACTTAGCTAATAGAATCTGGAATCTTGCTATTCTATTTGGTAAATAAGGTTTTTCAAAGATTTATCTAAAATAATTTATTTTTGAAATCAGCCATGTAGTATAATATAACATGTATTATTGAAGTCATTTTGCAGCCCATAAAAGTTGTCGAAGCCATGTAGTGTAATATACCATTGTATATATGTACCGCAATCTGTGAACTTCTTACTCAGATAATAAATTGCTCTCTCTTTTCTACCACACTTATCATATCACTTGAATACACATCCTATTGCTTTTTTAGTTGTTGTCAGATGTGGAATCAATGGTTTGCCAAGCACAGAAGGCACTAACAAAGGTGGATTTTGCAAATACTACTTGATTTTATCAAAAGTTTCTTGGCATTCCTCATTTCATTCCCTAAGATTTTTCTTTTGAAGGAGTTGAAAGATTGACTCACAAGTTAATGTCATCTGAGACATAAACCGAGCAATGTAATTCAAATGACCAAAGAAACCTTTTACTCTTTTTTTTTTGTTTTAAGAGCTGACATGACTTGAATTGCTTTTACTTTATCAGGGTCAATTTCAATACCTTGGCTACTCTCCACAAATCCTAGAAGCTTTTCAGATTTTACCCTGAATGAGCATTTTACAGCGTTGAACTTCAACTGATACCTTCTCAACCTTTCAAACAGTTTTCTCAGATTCTAACAATAGTTTTCTTCATCTTCGGATTTAACAATCATGTCACCAATATATACTTCAATTTGTTTATGCATCATGTCATGGAATAGAGTTACAATTGCACTTTGATAAATGGTTCTAATGTTTTTCAATTCAAATGTTGTCACCTTGTAGCAAAAAGGATCCCCACGGAGTAACAAAGGTTGTCTTTTTTATCTTTGTTGGCCATTTTAATCTGGTTGTACCAAAAAAACCATTTATGAAGTGGTAAGTTGAGCTTCACAGTGCATTATCAATCAGAACATCGATGTGTTGCAAATGAAAGTGTCATCTTTTGGGCTTGCTTTATTTAAAACTGTGTACTTTACACATACTCTGATTTTGTCACCTTTCTTGAAAACTACTACTATGTTAGATACCCATTATGGGTACCTAATCACCTCCAGGAAACCAGTATCTCATCACCATACCTGGATGAGTTTTTTGTAGTTTTTACTTCACAAATATACTTTTTTATTTTAATAGCACCTTATGTACTGCAATATTAGTATCTAAACCATGCATATCTACGTAGACCAAGCAAACACATCAATATACTCGTGTAGCAGTAAGATCAAATTTTTCTTTTTACTAACAGTGATTAGATTCTCTATTTTCAATTCTCTTTCATTATACCTTGTACTGATATTAATTGTCTGTAACTCTTTTTTTATCGATTTTCAAGCTTGCTCTGATTGTTCTACTAGCCTAGTGAATTCTTTTGCATCACCCTTTTCCCTTTCATTTTCTTCCATTGCAATTATGTACTCATCAAAATTTAGACATTCATTCTTAGTGCAAGATGCTCGTGGTTTTGTGGATGATCCGCTTTTAGATTTCTTGAAGGCAGAAGGTGTTTTGGTGTAAATGTGTATTTTTCAAGGATAAAGAAACAGGGAAATTTATGAAAATACATGATCTTATTAATAAAAAAGAAGAAGCTGAACTATAATGAAAACCATATGTTGACATCTTGATCCAAGATTACCAATTTGGTATGAAAGAAAAGAAAACACAAAAACACAAAAAACATACAATAAAGACATTGCCATTTACTTTATGAAGACTATAGGAGCCTCTTGGGTCACCCAATTTTAGAACCTTTCACCACTTGCCAGTTTTCACAAAAAGGTCTTTACAAACGTTTCTTCCATGGTATGGATAGTTAGTTGCGATAACAACTCTTATTTTTCTACAACCTTTATTTTCTTATTGCAACTCTTGACCTTCTTGTCATCTTGTTTTAATGTGTTGATACCCATAACAGCCAAGACTTGGGTAGGGACATCCGTCATATCTTCAAAGTGTATTACATAAGCAGCTTTGAGGAATGATACCTGGATCGGGGGGATGTAAATCTCTTCCTCTTCTAGTTTCTTTCTTTCTAGTCTGACCAACCTTTTTTCTCATTTAATATCAACATCTTATTTTTATAGTCTTTCTTTACAAGCTTAAAGTCGAGCTCAAATCTCTAATTTGTATTCTTTAACCTTATCGAACTTATCCTCTTAGGATTTTCAAAGATAGGATCATACTGGAAATGAAGTCTATGCTTTAGGAAATATTTGGTCATCATTCTTGCGGCTTTAGAAGTTACTAGTTTTCTCAATATTGTGTTTTTTGCACCCATTCTGCATTAACAATTTTAAAAGCATGAAGATTTCCATTTTTATTCCTTTCAGCTTCTATATAAGGAACTACCAAATTCTGCACCACTGCCAAGGTCTCTTCAGCCTTAACTATCACCAATGTTCCATTCTTAATATAGTTCAAATACTGATGCAAAGATGATACCACTGCGTCAGCGGTATGTATCCACAGACTTTCTAATAACATGTTGTATGACAGGTGGATGTCAATTATTTGCAAGGTTACTAAAATCACTTGTAGGCTAATGAACAACTCTATTTCAATGGTCCCTACCATTTTCCTTGGGGAACCATTATAAGCCCAAGTTGTCATGATGCTTGGCAGCATATGCATTTAATCGACTAGTCTTTCATCCAACAAATGCTTTGGGAATACATTTAAAGTTGCATTGTTGTCCACCAATACTTTGCTAATGGTGCAATCATTGTACCTTACAATGATTTATAGAGGTTTATTATGACTTGTTCCTCTAGTATCAAACTCGTCTTTAGTGAGACAAATGTAATTTGTCACATGAACTCTTCCAATTAGATGGTTCATAGTTCTTTGGGCCATATCTTGGGGAACATACACCTCGTTCAACACTTTTTGCAGCGCATTGCGGTAGGGCTAGGAACTCAAGATAAAAGACAACAGGGATATCCTTGTAGAGGTTTTCTTCAGCTGCTCTACAACATTATACTCATTGTATTTCATCAGTTTTAGGAATTCACCAGCTTCTTCCACACACACGGGTTTATTTATTTCCATATCTTTGATGGTATCTATAACCTCTTTGCCTTTGGCTTTTCATTGCCTTTTTAGTTTTTTAGGTGTAAAACACCTACCACTTCAAGTTAATCCATCAATATCATTTTGAAACAGAAGAGCATGAACCTTAATATTGAGAGAATTTCCATAATTATGAGGCAATGCATTGTAGTTCTCATTATATATAACAACATGCCTTGTTAGGACGAGCTTTGGTGGACCGCTATTGGTATATTGAAATCTACACATCTCTGTTTTTTTCCCTTGAAAACTTATTATGCCTACGACATCATCCTTTTATTTATTCTCTATTTGTAACAAACCACAAGTCATCATTTGTATCACCTTCTGGTGAAACTCTTTATATTCATCAATGTTATGTCTCATTGCTTTATGGAACCTACAAAAACTGTTACTCTTTTTTGAACTTGATTCATTTTTTGTTGGGAAACATCCGACTTGCACTAACATGTCATATAACCTATCCATTATTACCCTTAAAACTTTTATTTTCTTTCTTCCAAACTTCACAACATTTATTCCCCACTACTAGAAGCATGATTAGGCAAGAGTGTTGGAATTGATATTGGTGGTATTTTCAAATGTTATCCATCATGCCTTGAATAATTGCAAAAGCAAGTATCGATATCGTGGTCAGGGTTTCTAATATGGTACTCATTAGTTAGATCTGGTTTGTACGAATTTGGGAAGACAATCTTTAGATGTGGAAATGGGAGAGCAGCCAGATGACTTATGCTTAGCAATTTTGCACATATATCTCTTAAGGGCATGGGTAAAGGTGAAAGTTGTTCTTGGTTTTTTTTATAGGCTCTTCTTGGATTGTTTTCAACTTGGTTTTATAGCAAGTTGGTGGGTTGGTTTACCGGAAGAGGCTTAGCAATAAGAAAACAGGGTTTGGTAGCTTTGGCTTTGGTAATTCTTTTTACCTTTATATCTTCCTTCCACATTGTTCACCTCAAAATCCTTTTTTCCTCCTAGTAAACTCTTTCTTCTTGGTAAGTTTCGATATTCTACTAACTCTTATCCCTTTGTTTTATTCTCTCAACAATAACAATAACATCATAAAAATGTTGGGGGAGAGCTACCTATTAGATGCTTATAATATGAGGACTTGAAAGCATCAGCGAATAAAGTCACCATCTTTTTCTCTAACAAAGGTGATTGTACATGCATTGCCTTATCTTTCCACCCACTCCCTTACGTTTTCCTTGTTGCTCTTCTCCATCACTATCAAGCTCATTTAGTCTGGAGCAATGTCAATATTGAACTTCTATTATTTCAAGAATGCATCAATAAGATCACTTCAATTCTTAACCCTAGTGTTATCCAAGATCATGTACCAGCTTAACACATAACTGGTTAAGCTGTCTTTGATGAAATGGATGAGAAATTTCTCATTGCATATAACTTCTACTATTTTTTTGCAGTATGACCTCAAATGCATATAAAGGCATTCTAGTCTTGTATACTTGATAAATTCTAGCACTTTAAACTTCTTGGGCACCACTACACCAAGCATATCTCAATTGCACCAAGCATATCTTTCCTCTCAGGCAGCCCACTTATCTTGTTTGGGACGATCAGAGGATTTAACCTCTTGGGATCCCTATATTGTTAGATTTATTATGGTCGGCACTTGAGCAGGCATAATCGGACAAGTTATTGGAATGCTTGATGTTCCTTGTGGTCTAGTAGTAGGTTTGCCCCCAAGTTTTATGAGTTGAGGATAACCGAAGCCGTTGACGGTGGTAACATAATTGGTTGCTAACTGGATATCCCTTCCCAAACCACGCTCGCAAGATTTGTTTGAGTAAGTTAGCCATCTGAGCCATATTATTCTTAACATCTTCCAGCACTTTCTGGCAGTGGGCCTCAATGTGAGCTCTCTCTTCGTTCTTCATCCTTTTACAAAGCATGGTATTGTAGACTCTAACAACGATTCCTATATTTCAAATACTTACCATGCACATTCCATAATTCATAAATGCATATGGATGTATGATTATGCATGATGATGCATGTTGGATATGGATTAGCTATACCCAGGCTGATATATAGCCACCAATCTTATATAAACAGGTAGGCTTCTAATCCTTTCATAGTTGTCAAGACAATTTAATCTGAGCCAATGCTTAATAAAAATACACTCATCACAAAGAGATATTGCTCAAAAGGTTAGATCTAAGACCTTTTCATTAATACTTGATGAAAACTTTTATATTTGAAAGCTAGTCTACTCATCATCATCGTTTACAGGGAAAAAAGGAAAGCCTTTGTTTTATATATCCCTAAGAAAAGTATCAATCTCAGTCATGCTTTGTTGATATTGATGGACATCTCTTCTAATCTACTGAGCATTCTTGCGGATTCTTCGGGAATAGATAGAGGCTCAGTCAATCTGCTCATCCATGTTTTTCATTTTCTCCAAAACTAACATGTTGTTCAAATTCAGTTGATTATTGTTGGTGTCAATCATCTGGTTATGGCAATCAAGCAATCTGTTCTTTTCTTCCAAATATTTTGCCTTGGCCTTTTCTTTGTTGAGCTTCTTTTTTAGTAGGTTGATCTGATTTTTCTTATTCTCTAAATCTGTTTTGAAGACCCTGATAGCTTTTCCTTCTGTTTTTTCTTCAAACAACTCACTTTCCAGCATCATATATTTCTTGTAAAGCCTTTCATGCTGCTCAATCCGGCTTTCTAACTCGGTTTAGGTCCTTTAAGACATATTATACCTTTCTTGGCAATCATTGAAATTGGTTTTCAAAGCCTCTAGCTTAGTATTCGTTTCATCCATTGTTTTCCTATTCTTCTTACTCTTTCTCAGCTTTATTTCAACCTCTTTTTTTTCTTTTAGTTGCATCTCTAAGGACATGATTTTCTAGTCCTTTTTCTCTAATTGTTACTCTACAAACTTTATTAATTTCTCTTTAGTGAGGATTTGCTTTTCGAGGGATATCCTAAGGGCTTTACTGATGTCCATATCTATTTGGAGCTTTTCCAGTTGTTCTTCCTCATTGTTAATCCTCTTTCTTTTGGTTAGTGCAACAACTTGTAAAGTCTCGGCTTCAAATCCAAGATTCAAAGGGATAGTGATTAGTGATAGATTTCTCCATTTTAGATACTTTTCACTAACATCTGAATCTCTCAAACATTTGATTCCTTCTTAACCAATACTAGAAGCTTTCATTCTTGCTTGATGTTCTCCATAACTTTCAAAGTAGATTGGTCCTTGAATAACCTAGAGAATTGGGATAACCCGGGCATCCTTGGTACATGTTGTATGCCTCTAAGTTGCCTTCCAACTAAAGCTAGCGCGCAATTGACATATCCAATCACTCCAATCAGAGGCACCCACCATCTTTGCCCATAACTCATCAAGCAATTTGTTGCTCTTATCCACGGGGCTTTCCACTTCACTTCTCCTAGTGGGATTCTTTGTAATTTTACTTTCTAGTTTTCCTTACTCGGGTCCTTCCACTCCTCTTCTTTAACTATCTTCAATGATTTATTACTAAACCACCAGAAGTTGTTAAATACCGGCCTTTTGGTTTCTATATGGCTAATTAGCCATATTTACAACATTTGTTCACATCTCATTGTTCCATTGAAACCCCCTTTATAATGGTTGAACGTCAAGATAGTTTTTGCCAATATTGCAACAGTGGGGTTTATCTGAGTGTTTTTATTTTTAATAAAAGTTGTAGCTGCCTCTAAACTAATTATTCCAATGAGATTTGGAACTAACACCAACCCGAAGATTTCTAAAGCAAGTACTCTACCATTTTCTTCAATAAATCTAGAGTCATTGTTTCTCTTTTCGAATACATCTTCGATAATCTTCCACTTCAAGTCATTAACACTTTTTCCAATATCTTATAGAGATTTAAAACTTTGATCAATTTAGTCAATTCAATAAGCAATTTGTCATGCCTTTTGTGGAACTGGTATAGATTTTAATGAAATTTGGTCAGTAAACCATACTCTTCCATAGTAGGACACATATCTACATTCTTAAAAGTGAAGTACTGGTACTCAGGGTCCCAAAAATGCATCAAATCTTTAATTATTGAGTTATGCACAAACACCTTTATGATTTCCACTATCCTCTCATATATCTTATAAAACCAATCCTCATAGATGCTTTTCATGTATAAGATGAGCTTATTCAAGTCATTCCTAGAGCAACTCATATTTTTGTATAGGTGGTAATTTACTATCATCTAGTCTCAGGCAATCCCATTTTAACAACTATAGAGATTTAGAATCCAAACCATATTAAAAAAAGGTCATCTCTTAAATGGTGGCCTTTTTATCAACTCTAAGTCTTGCAATTCAATATGCTTTTTCGGATTGCGCATGTCTTAATGCAATAGTATTTAATTGTGGAACATATATCGTACAAACAGGTTTTATGTCTTTTTAAGTGAGACATTAAGGTAGGCACTATTTAGTCTCAAAATAGTCTCTTACTATCCTAGTGATTACCCTCGTGAAGGTAGTATACTGGCTCAATAGGTAGTGGCATGGTACGTATATCAATCAATATCAGTCCAAGCACTCAACAAAGAGTCAAATGGTTTCACGAATTTAAACCCTGACAAAAAGTCATAAGATAAACCGTTAATTCTCCACCTAACTTGAAGTTTTTATATGTGTGCATTCCAAAGCGATATATCACAAATAGACTAGTGATGGATGAAGATATTCATCCATATTCAACGTATATGCATGACCAAGATAAAAACTTGTTAAAGCATAAATAAGTAAAAAAAAAGTAAGCTAAATGCGAAAATTTAAACACATTAAATCACATAATACACACAAAGCTTAGTCCAATACTGTAAAAAACAAAATGTCCTCATTGGAGTCGTCATTATATCACACGTGTGAGCATGACATTGTGGCACAGGATCAAGGAGTCGTCACCTAATTGTTTGGTTTGGGGTCACTAGAAGACCTAGGTGGACTGGTCTTATCCAAAATTCCAGGATAGGTGATTAGTTGTGGTTAAGAAAGGTATTAACACCCCTAGCGCACCTTACTGGAGGTAACTTGCATTGTGTGGTCTGGATGTGCTTTAAAGGTGTTCATTAGTTCTTAACCGGTGGTCTGAGATTTATGCTCATAAATAAATCTGGCATTTCAAATTTATTACGGGCTCGTATGCCCAAGTAAAATCTTATAGGAATAGGGTTGATCAGATTTATGTAGGTGCCTTAACAAGATTTATCTATTCTTGAAAGCAAAAATGTATTTCAAAACTCATATTTTAGTGACAAAAGCTCCCAGTTAAAAAATTTTAATAACCAAAATAATTCTGAGAATTTTCTAGTCAGCTTTTGGTACTTAAATACCAGTCTACTGGTAGGCCCAACATTTATACCAGAATGTTAACCATTAATTTTCATGAATTAAAATTTTTATGGTTATTGAAATATTGGCCAAATTTTTAAGGAATTTTACAAACTTATTGTAAATTTTTAAAAAAAATGCACAAAAATTTTCTAAAAATATGCTAAAAAAAACATTTTATAAAATCCAATTTTTTGGTTTTTTTTGTAAGGTCATATTTAGTAAAAACCTTTTTTTTTAACCAAAACTGTCAAATTAGATCTAAAAATGTTTGTCAAACACACACTTAAACAAAAACAAAAAACACCTTTAGCAAAAACATCACTAGCTAAACAGGGTCTTAAATGTTGACCCAATTTTGAACCAGTCTGGTTGACTTGATCGGGTTGACCTGAAATCTTTGGTTCAATCATAAACCGAACCAAAGATAATGATTTGACTTGAAAACTAAACCAAAACTAACACTTAAAACAAATCAAACTGAAAAAAAACACAAAAATCTTCAACCAAAAATAGATTAAACGCATAAAAAAATCCAGAAAAACTCAAGAACACGAAGAACATCCAAGGTAAACCCAACAACGTGGATCCCAAATTAGACCAGATACAATCAAAACAAAGATATGGATAAGTTAGAAAGTATGCAAGGATCCCTAATCTAACATTCATTCACTTCGATTATCAAAAAGTCAACATGATTTTGTCAAAATGGATTTTGGTTAAAAACCAAACCTCTAGGATTAAAACCCTCAGAAATTTGTTATTAATACAAATAAAACCCTAGATTATTTACTAGTCCAGTTGCCTGAATGGTTTTATACAAATAATTGAACCAAAACTGGTTCAAATCATGTGGCTAAGGTAATGTTCTTTCATAGAACACAAAGAACACTGCCTTATAACCTAGAAAAATGCATAGATATACCCAGCATTAGGCCTCTAAACATACTGTTTTTGGTCCCCATAAACAACATTATCAATACCAATCATAATTGAATAAAACAAATAACAAAAAACATCAAATCATCAAAATTATGCAAGACATTCCAATTTTAAAAATTGTCAAGTCTGAGTAGCCTATATATTCACACAACTTGGATTTAAAATTGGTTTTTGAAACATATATTGGTTATGAACAAGCCTTGTAAATCCAAAATTAACTATATTTCTTTACAATGCGTTAACCAAACTAACAAAAACTAAAAAAAAAATTGTTTTTATGAAAAACAACCTAACTAGAAAGCTTTTATTATATTGAAAACATCAAACACGTCCAAAAAATGCTTTAGAAAACAACATCAAACCACGAAATAAAAAATCACAGCAACGAAAAGGCAAACACAACCCTATTCAAGCATTCCAAACTTCATCTCCATGTTTGTAAACATAAATATAAACCAAATGACAATACAAAAAAACTCAATCACGCCTCATAAACTCCACTTTTAGATTAGAAAGTATACCTTCAAGCCCCTAGAGTAGCTACTACCCTATTTGCTTTCATTTGTAAAGTCTTGCTTCCACAAGCTTGCTACCCTTGCAAAGCTTAATAAATCCTTGTGTTAGGCTCATGAACGTTCACACTTAGATTTTTTTTATCAAGATTTTATTTCTCCTCTCTTTCACCTCTTTTTCCTTTCTTTTTTTTCCTTTACTCTGCCTTGATTTTAAGGGGGTATTTATAAGATTTAAAGCTAGAATGTAATCAAAGATTGATCCTCATTCATCAAAGCATAGCCCTATGATCAAAATAGGAGAATTTATAGGTATGTTTTATAGTTGTGAGCATTGTAACTATGCTAGTTTTATAATTGTGTTTTGTAACAAACTTAGTTTTTAGATATTTTAGTGGTTTTTTCAAACTTGGAAGACTTAGGAGCTTGTTTTTTACGTTTAGATCTTATGAGATATATGGTCAACCTTTGATAAAAACCCACTAAGAAGGCTTGAAGTGTGAACACCCGAAAAAAATTATGGTTTTTAGAAATGGATATCTCAATCAAGGCTAACTAAGTTAACTAATTTTGAGGCTTCACCAGAGCAATTCTGATGTAAACATCATCAGAGACCACCTGAACTTGGTGGAGAAGAAACATCCCTTTTGATTGGATTCGTTCTTGCTCAATTTAAAGATTTGTAACTCGATATTTATTCGTTTGAAGATGTCAACTCGATCAATTGAGAATCTGAAAATACAATGATGACTGATCGAGAATAAGAGTTGTTAAGTTCGTTGAAGAAAATAGAAAGTAAATGTTTGGTGGGATTAGGTGATCTTTGTAGAAGGGGAGGTTTTCAGTTGAAAAGTGGTGTTTACAACCCTAAAGGTGGTTGGAGATGCCACATTCATTCGCTTAAAAGAGCCTATTCAATCAGTCAAAATTGTCAAAGGAAAAGCTAAACAGTGATCAAATGACGCGCCGTGTAGATTAAACCCTAGAATCTAGGGTTTTTAATTTAGGATTTTAAAATTTTCAATTTAGTCCTTGTTCTTGAATTGCTTTTAATTGCACTCATAATTGATTCCCAAACTCTTAATTTCATGCAATTCCACCCTTGCCAAACTCAATTGTCAACTCTAAAGTTGACCGCCTATTTCATTAGTTCTTGGTTATAAAATTATGCATTTTACCCTTAATCAATTGAAAAACTTTCAATTTCTTCAATTTAACCCCTAATTTGATCAATTTCAACCCCTGCATTGACGAGTTTTTTTTTTCTTTAGTCTTTGGTTTTGGTTTTCTTCAATCAAGTCTCTAATTGCTTATCAAACTTCAATATTTATGCAATTAAGCCCCTGATTTGACCAAATTAACTCTTTAAAATTGCAATTCGACCTCCAGATTTTAATTTCTTCCAATTAAAGCCTAAATTGACTTTAAAATTCAAATTTTCTACCAACTAAGTCCTCAATAAAATTAATTAAATCTTCCAAAATTCTCATTAAGTCCTTACTTATCCACATTTTTATTTCTTTACCTAAATAAAAATACTTTCATTAATGGGCTCCTTTACTGATCAGATTTGAGTTACTAATTTTTCTAATCTTATACATCTTGATCCTCCAACTTTTTTACTTGTCATTTTGGTCTCTTTCCACCAACTTGGGTAATCTTCTAGGATTTCTTTTTGTATATCATCTTGTATTTTGGATTTTCTTTTCAAATTTGTTTTCTTTTCTTGATTTTTATGGGGTCAAAAGTGGATAACATGTATTGTCTACTGTAACTATTAAAATCTTATTAATTCCCCTATCCAACAAATAATTTTTAATCATTTGGCCAATTATCTCACCTTTACAATTAGAAACTCGATAAAAATTTAGAATTTTTTAAATCAAGCTCCAGCTATTATCAATCTAATGGGTTTTCAAAAACATATAATTCATATTTTGGATTGATGTTCAGGTATCAGTTGTTTAACATGTTTGTTGACCCTTAAGAGCTTTCTTTAATTTTGCCTTCTCTTCTACATAAAATTTTAAATAATCTCTCCAAATCATCAAACAAAAAGGACATCAAATCTTGGTTGCATTAACAAACAAAATGATTTAAATCCTTGATTCTCTATAAAGTTAAAAGATAGCTTATTAAGTATAATTATTTTTGCTAGAGCTTTGTTACACTCATCATAATTATAACATATTATCTTAATAGTCACCAAATTTTTACCTCCCGTACCATTCCCTTCTATTTTAGGCTTAAGTTCTAAAACCAAAGTATTTTGCTTTCGCTCAATCATAAAAGGAAATTTTATGTATGCGCCTAGATGATTCCACATGTTGTCTCATTACGTATAGTATGACAAACATAGTCTTTCCCACGATACAAAGATGCAGCTCAGGAAGCTTTAGGATCACCATCAAGTTTCTTAAAATGGTCCCAAATTTAGGATGTTTTTTCTTTTATTAAGTCTAGAAGGTGGATGATTGTTACCTTTAGTATTACTATTTGTATTATAGATAATATCTGGAATAGGTGAAGGATTGGATTACAAACTTGAAGGTTTTGATTCCTTTGGTCTAGTATCTTCCCGGTTATCCATCTGAAATTAAAAAAACAACAACAATATGAATCAACTGATAATTAACAATAAGTATTAAGTATTAACAATATGTTATAGACTAAAAAATCCTAAAATTTACAACAATCAAAATAAATATAGCATTAATATATATTAACATTAGGTTAGTCATCAAAACCTTTCATCAAAACCCAAAAATTTATATTAACATTAAGTTTAATAAAAATACTAATCAAATAACGTAGCATTAATATCTATTAACATCATATTAGTAATTGAAATCCTTCATTAAAACCCAAAAGTTTATATAAATAGTAAGTTTATATATATATTAAGACTAGGTTAGTTCACTGTCATAGATCAAATGCAAAATACAAACATCACCAACTCCTTCCTCTTCATTTTTTTTTTCTTTTTATGGTATCAAAACAAAATATTTTATCAAAACCTAATTTCAACCTAAAAAGCCTTAAAAATTACGAAATTAAAAATAACAATCAACTAAAAAAATAAGCATACCTTTTTTTTTTTGCAAGAGAATAAATAGAACATAGGGGAAAAGAGCGTAGAAACAAGTCATGGACTCACAATAACTGTTAAGAGAGAGGAGAAAAAATATTATAATTAGTTATTAGTAAATTACATGAAATAATTAAGAAATTCCAAAAGAGATTAAGAAAAACCCTAACTACTAATTATAATCCAAATTAGAAGAAATTAAAAAATAAAATTAAATATTACCTTAGATTCTCGTGCTTAGAATAGATTGATTTAAGCTTCTATCAAAAGAAGAGAGAGAGAAAAAAAAGGCAAAGGGAGATGGAAAGGTGCAACTGCTGTTAAAAAGGAAAAAAATAAGGCATAGAATAGATAGGTTTAAGCTAATATCTTAAAAAGGGAGAACAAGAGAGAGAAGAAGGGAGAGAGATGAAAGAGCAGGGGAGGTGGAAAGGCATGACTATTAGCAAAGGGAAATAGAAAAAAGTGTTTTAAGGCTAGGTTAAGTTTATATTGATACACTTTTTTTAGTTGGTTTAAATCTTGTCAAACCAGTCCGGTAGAGTCCCAAACAATTTCAGGTTTCTGTAATCAAACTGAACTAAGTGATTTTTTTGGTTTTTTAGTCAGTTTCTTTGGTTTTTCTCTCTCAATTCAGTGTTTTCTATTAATGTTTTTTTTTTTGTTTTTGCAGTTTTCTCAGTTTGTTGGTTTTTTTGAATACCCCTACGTTGTATGCTCAATTTATCATAAAAAAATCAAGCATCTAAATAACCCATTTCATGGTTTCATGAATTGCTTATATTTTTTTTATTCCTTGATAAATCATTTTAGCAAACGCAACCAGATAATAGGTCTAATTCGCCCAATCAAACCATAGTTTTAAAATTCAAACCAGACAACCTAAGACTTGGTTAACCTAAGGCCTAAACTAGTATAGGTTAAATAAAAAAAATAGAAAAAGAAAATAATTTGGCTAACCTAGTCAAAAGCTTAAGTTAACTAGTGACCTAGTCATTAACCCGTTGACTATTTAAAAAAAAAATTGTTTTTGGTCAAACAACATTGTTTTGATTTTTTTTAATTCTTTTAGGTAATGATTGAGCCAGGTTGTCCATGATACCCTAGGTGAGATTTTAAAAAGGACTTTTCGTATCAATAGTGTAGTGTATTATTCCATTTTCTTATAAGTGAGGTCCTTGTTGAGGTGTCAAACAATATAATTAATATTAATAAATAATAGAGTTTAATTTATATCAAAGCAATCCTTTTGATGTCGTAATCTAAATCAATATTGGTTAGATGTGTTTAAAAAAATATTCCAAGAAAACCATTAAAACCAAGAAAAAAATTAACCAAAAACACAAAAGTAAGAGGAAAAAAAACTAATTTAAAAACCTGAAAAATCATTCGGTACGGTTTGGTTTTGGTTTCAGAAACTAAAATCATATAGATCAGACTAGACCAGACCAAGTGTGAACTAACTTTAAAAAGGAGGTATAAATTGAAACCTAACCTAGCCCTAAAACATTCCCCCCATTTTCTAATAACAATAATTGCTCTCTCTCATCATCCTCATGTCATCTCTCTCTTGTTATCCCTTTTTTAAACTTAAAAGATTAGTAGATTACCTATGTCATCTCTCCTTCTCCTTCTCCCCTATTGATACACCAAATTGTAGAATATGTAGAATCTAAGGTAATCTTGCATTTTCTCTTTTGATTTCTCATAATTTGGACTATAATTAGTAGCTAGGGTTTTTCTTAATCTCATATCTTTTGAAATTTTTTAATTATTCCATATAATTTAACTGTAATATTTTTCTTCCTTTCTCTTAACAGTTTTCATTAGGTCTAGATTGAAGAAATACAAGAAGACTGAGTTTGATTTGGGTCTAGTTGTTGACCTTGTAAGGTATGAGATTTAGGATTTACACTGAGCTTGTAAGGTATAAAATTCCTTTACAAGTCTAAGCTTGTTTCTTGTTGTTATAAGCCTTATTTTATTGCAACATTTAAGTCGTCATTATTGGATCTAGTTTTTGAGTCATAGAATGAGGAGTCCATTGATTTCTATGGTTGCTCTTATTCTTGGAATGACATTTATTGTTAATATTTGAAAATGTTATTGGGGTTGTTTTTTATAACTTGGGTCTATTGGCCGACAGTAATTTGGAATGGCATTGTTATTTTTATAAGATTAAAAGTAATTGATCCTATATATTTGATTTACTTTGAGATTGATTCAAATGGAAAACAGAAAAAAAAAAAAAAAACAATTAGGTCCTTCTATTTAAGAAGATTGAGAAAATGCTAGATCTTTTATGAAGTTCTTGAAACTATTTTATATGATTATATTAAAACTTTATGGCTAGTTGTGTGTGACATCTAATTCTTTCTTCTGTGAATTGATTTCTATGCAAACAAACATATCTTAACTTTGAAGAACTGTAGATACTTTTTTAAGTGAAATGGCCAAGAATATAATGAGAAAGTATCAAAAATATTAGGGGGTCCAGAAAAACAAAAACTTTTTGTTGTGCGTGGTTGTTGTGTTAGATCCATATTTCTAATTAAAATATATGAGATTTTGTTTTGAGTGATTATAGGATGTTAAAAAAGG
>Ga0325402_1000969_pt1 | contig 22247 bp, 9 predicted proteins | sample PopdelMetagenome_22_FD_207212 | JGI IMG/M metagenome (GOLD analysis project Ga0325402, IMG submission 207212) | Populus deltoides microbial communities from Bellville, Georgia, United States - Xylem-PdKOR-R3 | ecosystem: Host-associated > Plants > Phyllosphere > Stem > Wood/Secondary xylem...
CTTTTTATCTCCATTTGGCTGAACCTTAAGGTTTTTTTAGGAGGGAAGTTTGTAATTTTCTCTTCAATTTCTTCCTAAAGTGAACTAACCTATTAGCTTTCCATCTTAATTAGTTTATCTCTTCACATAATTAACTCAATTCAACACAAGAATCAAACAAAACTCCACCCCTTCCATATTTCTCTTTTGGTTGAATGCTAGGTTCCAAGAGGGTGGATTTTTCTTTGATTTTTTTTCCTTTAATTCAACTTAACACAATGTTTATTCATGATTAAGAACATGTTCTTCATACTACTTCATCAACCAAACCATTTAATCCATCTAATCTAATTTTCCATAGCTAGAATTTAACATACCATAATTCAAATCTCAATAAAAACTCAATCCGACCTTAGAGTATGGTTTCTTACCTCTTAATAGGAAGAATTTAAGAAGAATAACTCAAGAAAAAATCTTGGCTCCTTCACTCTCTTCTTCTTCTCTCTATAGTTGTCTAACTCTTCCTTTTTAACTCAAAAACGTAATAAATACACCAAATTCTAACTTAAATAATCCAAAGTCTTTTTTTTTTCAATCACTTATACTAACCCTTTGAATGCTAATTTCTCAAGAATTTTGAAGGAAAAATCAAGAACCCTAAACCCCTTTTGTTCGCCCTCTAGCCACCGATCATAACACTAAGAGTGGTGTTTTTATACTTCAATTTTTGGCTAGTATTGACCCTATTTCAATAATTCTTCTTTTTTAATTTTCAATTCTTTCCATCTGAATAAATTGGCACAAACTTTCATATACATATATATTTAATATTTTTTTTATATTTTTAATTTGAATGAATTAACTCACATTTTTTTTTAATATAAGTTATAAGGTATCACTTTAAAATAAAGTAAATAATTTAATTGAACACAACAACAAGAAAAGAGAGGAACATGTATTATTGTTTCGAAATTTTTTTAATTTTTATTGTTTTTAGATTATTTTAAAAAATAAAAAATATTATTTTAATATATATTAAAAAAACATTTTAAAATAAAGCTGAAATATTCCAGAAACGAGGGGGGAGAGAGAGAGAGAGAGAGAAAGAGGGATGGAGGGAATGGAGAACAGAGAAGACTTGAAGTCGATGCTACCGTTCCTGCCTTTACTACTTGGCTCATCAAGTCTGTTTTGGCCATCCAAAGTGGTTAAATCACTCGAAACCCTCTCAAAAGGACCTCTTTACAGCGAAGTTGACTCAGGTGAACTGCTTTTCAATGCCATTTCCCATATCAGAGATTCTCTTTCTCTCCCTTCTCTGCAACCTGTCGCTCCTTTTGCCCATGGAGGTTATGCTCTCTTCTTTGACGAGGTAACCTTTGAACTTAACTCGGTTTTCCCTTTTCTTTTCTGGGTTCTCTCATTTTTACTGCGTCTTTCAAGCTTCAATGGTTAAAAATTTTCGAACTTCCATAAAAGAAGAGTGATTTGAAAAAGCCCATATTTCGCTTGCGCTTATATTTGATTCATTATGTACAAAGTTTTGAACTTTGACAGAAAAGTAGTTGAATGGGTGAGCTACGAAGGATATGTTGCAAATTTCAGTCTAGGAGAGTTATTTTGAGAAAAAACCCCATCATTTCTCAATTCTTCTTAGTTGGTTTTGTATGGTGTGTGCGCATTTTTCATAAAGTTTTGAGCTTTCTGTTGATTTTTTATTTTGTATTTTCATATGCATGAACTGATGCCTAGCAAATCGTTTTAGTTTGCATGTTATCATGCTAAGAGCAGTAAAGAAATTTTCCCTTAGATGTTATGCTGAATTTGTAGGAGTTCAATGCAGCTAATTTCCCGGGCAGAGGCTTCAAAATGGTTTGAAGAGGTTGTCCCAGCGTTGGCTAACTTGCTCTTGAGATTGCCATCTCTTTTAGAGTCTCACTATCAAGATGCTGATTACTTGTTTAATGGTGTCAGAACTGGCCTTCGCTTGTTGGGTTCACAAGAAGCTGGCATAGTGTTCCTTGGCCAGGTATCTCAGCGTGTTTGGTTTTTCTTTTCTCAAATATTATTCTTTTATTGGATTAAAAGTTTGCTTAAAATGCATCAAGGGAGAAGTGAATTTCATTTGGTAATAAAAATAGCACGGTGACACTTAATCTGTAGGATGTTGCAAACTGCTTCTTGTTCTCTTTTGAATATCCTTTACTAAATTACAATTTCATTCTGCACTTAGAAAAGCATTTCTTCATTTATAACATCAGAAACTGATTGTGTCAATCAATGCTGCTCTTCAGGAATTGGTTGCTGCTCTCCTCACATGTGCGTTCTTTTGTTTGTTTCCAGTCTCTGATAGAGGTTCAAAACGTCTTCCAACAATAAATTTTGATCATTTGTTTGAGTATGTGACCTTCAGCTTTCTTTTGTGGACATCTTGAACTTATGCATCATGTAATAAATATGAGCTGTCGGCACTACCTGAAAATTGTAATTACCTAGGCTAGCTATGGTCCCACTTTATTATCATTTCGGTCTATTCATTCTTTTTATCACATGGGGATGGTATTTTTCATGAAGAGTCAAATGACCAATATTTTGTCCAAAAGGAAACTAATTGAGACAAATAAGTACTTCATGCTGGAGGTTTAGGTGTTTCGTTGTAGGCTACTGTATTTCATATAAGATGCATATGTATTCTGGAACTTGAACCTTATTATATAAGAAAGAATTTAGTAAAACAGTTCTGAAAGATAGAAGGAATAATGTTCACGTCTTCTCATGTCATCTTCTCTATATTTTGTACGATCAGACTGTTGAAGACAATTGCTTAGGATCTCCAAAATCCATATGCTTAAGACCAGGCAGTTCACTAACTGTACAGTGTTACACAAACAATCTCTGCGGGATGCTTTTATGCCACATTTCATTGTCGAGTAAATCAAATTTTTACTGAATGCTATTTACCAGTTGGTTTTGCTTCTATAATTCAGTTCACCTTGTCTATGTTTAACTGAAGACTCATTTTAAACTTTTTTCCTTGACCTGGAAAATAAATCCATCTGACACTTCAGTACTTCTCAGGGATATATATGAGAGTTACAGTAAAAAGCAGGACAACAAAATAAAGTGTATTATGCATTATTTTGAAAGGATATGTTCATCTATGCCTGAGGGCTTTGTCTCCTTTGAGAGGAAGGTTCTTCCTTTAGAACAACTTCCTTTGTGTGTTTCTTATCCCGAGGCAGATTTTTGGAGCAAATCTGTTGTTTCTCTCTGCCTTTTTGAGGTAAGTTAATAAATGGATTAGTGCATAGCTAGCCAAAGTTCAAATTTAAACAATCAGCAGAAAATTATCAACCTAATCCAGTAATTTGTTTAATTTCATTCTTGATTTGTGGCATTTACTTGTTAGTTGGTCATTTCATCTTTCTAGGTCCATAGTTCAGGCTTCATAGAAGACCAATCCAATGGAGCTCTTGAAGTTGATTTTGCTAACAAGTATCTCGGAGGTGGTGCTCTTCGTAGTGGCTGCTTGCAGGTATGAACTTTTTTATGGACTGTTGATGTCAAATCGGTTATGGTTGATACTCAAATTAGTCCATTTATTCACGCAACACTTCATTTCTTCATTTGTTTCTTGCATATTTTTTTCCTTATTGTCACGTTAAAATTGCTGTTATCTTCTTGCTATATTACTTAACTAATATTGAGGATATTTTGTTGCTTTATCATCTTTTGTAGGAAGAGATACGGTTCATGATCAATCCTGAGTTAATTGCTGGAATGCTTTTCTTACCTTGCATGGAAGACAATGAGGCGATTGAAATTGTTGGTGCTGAAAGATTCTCAAACTACACAGGGTGAGGATAACTTGGTGGAGAACTTCAAAACTTGACTTTAAATATACCATCAAGCAGTATATCTGTTTTATTTGTTACTTGAATCACAATAGTATGATATGTAGGCATGTATTCATTGATGAATTAGTTTCTTGGGTCATTGAATTGGTGTGTATAAACTGGGGTATAGGTATAGTGCCCAGATTTGATTTAAAACAATCGGAAATTAATCATCTTGTGACGAGTTCCTGTTGGTGGGTTAACAGCCTTGTCAGTCTCAACATGTGGAACTATCCAATGTAACTATCATGGTTGAAGGTGTGTGTTTCTAGGGCACTCCTTTCTTTTGTGTTTTGGCTCCCACCAAAACACTTATTTGGAACTGAAACCATGTTTGCCAAAACAGGGAACCCATTCCATTTCTGATGTTTTCTTAGTGTGCTTATGAGAAATCAGATAGCAACGTGTGGAACTGAAACGATCATAGTCCAAATGGTGTGTATTTCTAGGGTGCACCTTTTTGTTTGTGTTTTGGCTCACACCAAAACACTTATTTGGAACTGAAATCATATTTGTTAAATTAAGGAACCCATTCCATTTTTTTATGAGAAATTAGATAGCATGTGTAGGTTCTTTCTTTACTTTGTGGAATCCTACATGCTGATGCATGCTGTAAGCAAGAAATGTAAAGAAATTAAAATGACTTATTCCATATAACTTGATGGATTTGTGCAATATATGATCATCTATAGGTGTCTTAGTCATACTCTCCAAAATGTCAACCTAATGTTTTTGTGATGACATATTATGAGTATCATCATGAATTAATATGTAGGCAGCTTTTGTGGAGGGTTTATCTTTATATCTGTTTTTTATACCTGTTGGTTCAAATGTAACTATTTTTACATAATGGTAAACTTTTAACCATTGATTAACTAGCTTACGATTATACTTATTTGTTTGTTATCCTTCCTTTATTAACGTTGAGATACAAACTTTTCTTTTCATGTTCTGAATTTGAAATAACAAGCATTCCCGTAAGAATGGAATATTGATTTCAGTTAACTAATGTTGCAGTCAATTTCTTATCAGTCTCCTCTTTGACTGCTGCAGGTACGCCTCTTCTTTTTGTTTTTCTGGTGACCATGTGGACAAAAGGAATGCTGATGGTTTCAGAAGATGTAAAACCAGGATTGTTGCCATTGATGCGTTATGCAGGGCAGGGATGAGACAATATAAGTGCACATACCTGCTTCGGTATGTGAAATTTGGTTTTCCAGTGCCACACATACTTGCATATGGAATTGAAAGGAAGGTTTTTCTTGGAGAGAACTTATAGAAGAGTGTGACATGGTTCCATATGTGAGTTATCAACATGACAAATAGTATTTCTCAACAAAACTAGAAAAAAAAAGGATGAACATGTGACAAGTGGTGGGTGCTCGAAACAACATGACTCTCTTCTAATTTCATGTTGTTCCATTTAGACTTTTCCATGCACACCAAATGGTTGTGCATGTTGAGTGAAACTCCATGAAAGTTGCGATTTTCCTTCGAGAAAAAAGAAAAAAATAACTTTTCAATTTAAAACATGCTCTATCAGTGTTTGTTTAATAGGAACACAATCAAGGAACTCAATGTTGTTTTCTACAGCTTTCTTAATTGAGAATTCAGGAAGATAAAATCTGAAATTCTAAGTGTGGTTGGGAAAATAGTATGCTCCTGTGTCCCCCTCCTCTTCCTGTGTAGAGCTTTTAACAATGTTTTGTGAAAACACCTTTGAAAGTAGCTTCATTTCTGAAATAGATGAACTTTTCCTTGGTGACAGTGGTTGAAATTCGTTACTCATACATAACCAATAATTTGGCATGCCTTCTAAATGCCGCTTTAGAATTTATCATATAATAAATTTGTTTCAAGTGAAGTTGTTAAATTGTGTAGAATGATGAAACTAACTTTGAGAGACCTGTTGCATTTTAGATTGTTTGTTTATCTTTCTACATGGCTTCCTTGCCTAAATATGCAACCTGTGAGACTGATGGCTCACTATCTTGTCGAACAGTCAGGATTTATGTGCAATCTGATTGCCAAGGAGGGTTTTTAGTTGATTTTGTTAATTCTCCGAGTCCTACTCGTTTGGTTTTGGCAGGGAGGCTAACAAGGCATTCTGTGGCTTTTTGGATCAATCTAATTGTGACCATCACAAAAGCCTGTTTCAAGATGGTGGCTCACAAGGTTCTCAGTGTATGGAAACTGATAAAGACACTAATGTTGTGGTGAAGGACTTTCCGGTGCGATCTCCACCAGTTTTCTGAGCATTTTGCTTTTCATTGTCTTTTTATTTTTCATAGTCAGAATGATATGAACCTGCCCATGCACAAAATGATTGATCTGGTTCTTCCATTATAACGTTTCTTTCTCAATTCTTGTTGTTATGCTTGGAAATAGATGGATGAAGCCCCCTCAACTTCTGTTGAAATTGCAATGAACAGAGGAGAATATATAAACCAAGTGATCGGATATTCTGACAAGAAGGGTAGTTGGTGTCTTGACCTTGAAGATAAAATTGGTATTGCTACAGGGAATTGGGGGTGCGGAGCTTTTGGTGGAGATCCTGAACTAAAGACCATGATTCAGTGGCTTGCAGCTTCCCAGGTAATCTTTTTATCGAGCTCTACTTGCAAAAGCTATGTAGGGGAGTTGGTGCATGCCAGTTTGTAGCAGCAGCTTTTGCATCTTGACCTGCTGTAGGAGATATTGGTTGCCAAACAACTGTAGGATTACCATCACGAACATGCACATAATTTATGTATAACATAAACCATTATGAAATTACTAGTAATTTGTGTGTTGCCACTGCTAGCGAAACTTCTATCTCCTCTAGCTTACCTTCCTCCTGTTCCATACCGAGATTTCTTTAACCAAGGTGCATTTGTTTCAGGCAGCAAGACCTTCTGTTTCGTACTACGCATTAGGCATTAAATCGTTGCAGAACTTGAATCAGGTACATGCACAGTAATATTACCACTTGTGAGCATTTCTTGATGAAAGCGCAGAAACGATTTACTCCAAGAAATTGATTAAGCTTAAACAACAGTCTTTGTAATTCTTATATTCTATGTTCAAAGCCATGCTGTTGCTGAATACAGTTATTGTTCTGCAGGTGAGTCAATGGATTCTGTCACATGAATGGACGGTGGGAGACCTTTGGAATATGTTGGTGGAGTACTCTTCTCGGAGATTCAACAAGGAAACTAACTTGGGTTTCTTTGCATGGTTGCTTCCTACTCTATTTGCTCATGATGCTAAGATGTCAAATTTGACAAGTACACCTTAATTTTTCTGTTGTTTTTCCATTTTTCTAACAATGTAATCAACTCTTTAGTTTATTTTTTGGTATACCATATTCCATGTGTTCTCTCCGCTAAAGAAATGCAACTTTGCACAAGTTGTTGATGAATATCTCAAAATGCTTGCCTGGCCTTGTAAATTCAAAGATGTAGATAATTATGAAAACCAAGTCATGCTAGCATAGGGAAAATCATGTTTCACCCTTTATTTATCTTTGTTTATTTTTTTTTATAGTGGGGTTTAAAATAATAATTATTTGACCAGGATGTATTTTTAATTCAACCCCCTGTATTCATTATTCTTCCTGTCTACATCTAGGTAGTTGTCCACAAGAGCCCATGGTTATTAAATCTGGAGCAGCTTAGCGGATTAACCTAGACCCGGTTGCTGGATCGATTTATGTAGAAGATAAGAATAAGCAAAGCAAAAACCTGGTGAAATCTAGTTGATCTGTTAGGTTGACCGGTGACACGAGCGACTAAAAAACAATCAAGGCAAAACCATTTCCACTGCTAAGAAACGCACTGCTAAGAAACATTAACCAAACGCATGAAAATCAGTGCCCATGTCTATGTCATTAACTTGCTTGATTTGGTGGCAAGTTGATATGCTTTTTATATCATCATTTTAGATTTAAAGTCGAAGGAAGCTGGGAAATAATTCTTTTCTTCTTTTTCTGAATGCTTAAAAACAAGGGTGTATTTGGATATTCTCGGACCAACTCATACATAAATCAAGATAAAATTATCTTCTCGGACGATTTAAAAGACGCACCCTTTATTTTGACCATATGCATTTAGATTAACTCACTATTTTTTTTTTCTGAAAATTAACCTAGAAAATAAATAAAAAATATCTATACACACCTGCAAGACAGGTCATGAACATTAGGGTCACAAGGCATTTATTGCCATTCTGACCAAGTCAGTCTACGCTCACTTCTTCAAATTAATAGATTATTTGGTATTTAATAAGGTCTCTTGAAAAAAATTACTTTTTTTTTTTTTTTACTTTAAATTAGTTTTTTTTGCCATACTGACCTAGACTTCTGCACTTGAGTAGAATCCGAGGGCTAGAATCAATGACAAATGCCAAGGCATAAAATAATAAATGCTTCCTTGACAGGTTAGGAGTCTGGACAAGTGTAGAGCTCAACCACCAAAACCTAAACATGGACATCTCCATTAATGGGGGCTACTTTTTCTTACATCTTTTCAAGTCAAAGCACAACCAAACCACGGCTAACTACTCTACCTGAGTACCTGGGATTCATTTTTACATCCTCTGGTCCATCTTGGAATCATCGCTAAACTTGAATATGTTCAATGAGGTTGTTAAATTTAACAACATTCTTGGAAATTTCCACAACCTATGACGTTTGTTTGTCTTCCAAGTCTCGATTTCTACTGTGGTTTTGTCTGAACATAATTTGCTTCCAAAGTCATTCAAAGAGAGAGGGAGAGCTAATCATGCAAGTTTCTCTGGTTTTTTTTTTTTTTTTCTCACCATCGTGCTAAAAGGAAAGTTCCAAACTTTAGACTTTTACCCACCCACAAACAGAAATAGCTCATGATCAACCAAGCATAAGCTAGTTCAGGTTGCCTAAATGGACCCTCCAATCTTTTCCATTGTATCCAAAATCGCGTGCGCTAAACTTGCATACCTTACAGTTCTGCTTCATTGATGATCACTTGAGCTAAATGGGCTCTTAAAATTCATCGACGCGGTGGAAATCACGGTTCAATCTAAAAGCATAAAAAAATAATGCCTTTCGGCTTTAAACGTCATTTACGAAGATAAATGCTTAGACAACAAACATACACTGCTTCATTGTTCATCATTTAATTGTCCAATTAAAAGAACTAAAACCATTTTCATTTTTCAAAACGTGGATGAAAACGTGAAATCCTTTCCTTGTCACAAACAGTAGTGCAGCGAATATTGTCCGCAAAAACCAATTAAAGCAATCACTCTCACATCTCATTGGTCACACCCCGAGCCAAGATTAGTCAGTCAATGTTCTTATTCACAGATGGCATCAAGATCATTGCATTTGCTTTCACATGTGCTGGTACGTACTCTATCTTTTCTAACACGTTGGTGGCAACGCAACTGATTAGGGCTCCAACGTGAAATTAAACAAGAAATCTATTCCTTCTATGTAACAAAAATCTGTTCTTGGAAATGGATCGTTAGCTTAAAAAAACGCAATGAAAAGTGGAGAAGAAAAGAGAAAAACAATTGTTGTAGTGAGATAATTATACTCCCAACTTTTTTTCCTATGGAAGAAGACCAAATCCTTGGAAGCAAGCTCGTCGCATGCTCTCTAGAGGAGCTTTACAGATAATCACCATTTACAGGCTTCATCACATAGAAGAAAGATGCCCCAGCTGGAACATTACCTTATTTTTATCACCTCATCTAGTTTGGAAAAGAAATATTACAGGAAAAAGAAATAAATAAAAGGGATCAAGATCTTGCAACATTTGATCCCAGAAGTGTCATTTCTAGGCGCTTGTTACACAGGGCTAAACTCTTTGGCTACTGAACCTCGCAAGCTGCTTTGCCTGAGGAGAAGCAGCAGTTGTGGAGCGAACTGCCGGTGACGAAAATCCACCTGAGAAATCTTCATGAACAGACCAAAATCTCCGATGAACTTTTTTCTGAGAATTTGTGTTCTCCATGGATGGTTGGAAATGTAGCTCACTTTTAGGTGCCTCGTGAGTGTAGAAATCTGAGATGTTGCAACTTAGTGCAGCACCAACTGAAAGACACTCATATTGCCTCCGAGTTTTGTTCTTCCTGAAAGCTTTGCAGACCAAAGGAATGAGTCCCTCCATCAATTGTCTGGTTCTTCTTTTTCCCTTATGATTAATGGAAAAACAAATGAACTGCTTGAATAAGGTTTGGAGTTATGGACTTTAGGGTTTGTGGGGTGGGGTGGGGTGTTGGTGGATATATACCGTCCACAAACTTTTCTTCCTATGGGGATTAAAAGTCCAACACGTCTAATTGCACCTTCAGAAGGAAACAAAACAAAATTTATGATATTCTAAATCTTTCTATCAGATCATTATCATCAGAATAAATTATAATAAAACCAGAGAAGAATCATGGAAAACTATAGAAAAATCAGTTAAAAGCTCTACAATAGTGTCATGGCATGGCATTGAACAGGCAAAATAAAGAAATCCGTCATTAGAATATAGATTCTTTCCTTATCTTTATAGTGAAAAATAAATTAAAGAATTATATCTTCCTTTTGCTGACTAGGTCAAGTTTTGTGAGCGCACGCATGTAACATCAGGTCTCAATTGGGAAGCAATTCTGTCAAATTCAAGCAATTGTTCTTTGCTGAAAATAATTTTTTTTAAAAATTAATTTAAAAAAAGTAAGTTATTTTTTAATGTTTGGTAATGTAATGAAAAATAAGTTGAAAAATACTTTCTAGTGTTTAATTATGTCATGGAAAATGAGCTGAAAAATAACTTATTAATGTTTTATTTTTTTCAAGTTTATTAAAATAATGAGGAACAAATCTTAAAAATTAAAAAGTTGAATGAGAATGAAATTGAAAAAAAAATAATTTCATAAATTATCTCAAATAAAATAAATAATAATCAAAATAATAGAGATCAAATCTAAAAAATAAAAAAAGAAGAAATTAAAATAATAATAATAATTAACATTTCATAAATTATTTCAAATAAAATAAGTAACAATTACAAGAATGAGGACCAAATTTAATAGATAAAAAATTTCAATTAAAAAATAATAAGGGAAAAGCAAATAACAATTATAAAAATGAGAATCAAAGTTAATATAAAAATTAAATTCTAAGGGATGAAATTGAAAAAAAAATATTCAAAACAAAATATATATATATAGCAATTAAAAGTTTGAGGATCAAATTTGATATAATTAGTAAATAATATGACATTTCTAAATTTTTCACAATTTTCGAAAAGTGTTTTCCGTCCAAAATAAAAGGAAAACACTTTTCTGGAAATCAAGCTAAATTTTTCTTTGATTGGATAGCGTTTTCCGTTAACCAACTTTTATAATGACAAACAAACACAGAAAAATTTAAAAAGTGATTTTCCAAAAATCATTTTCAGAAAACAAACACACCCCAGGTTAAAAACAAACTGTGTCACAAGAAAGCAATGGTATTTTGCTCAATTGACCTGTAAGCTCTGATGCAGTTCCTCAGCTTAAACTTAAACATTCCCCACTACTTGCATATCTGGCTGCTAATTCGTTGTTTCCTTTAATATTCCATTTCTAGATATAATAATAATAATGATTAGTTACTGTTCTATGATAATCCAAGTTGATTTGGTTCGAGGTTACATCAAATGATGTCCTGTATTGACCATTGGCGGGGCAAATGAAGCTGTTAATTTCCATTGCTCCTGCTAAGCAGAGCTGCCATAGGTTATTGATGGATTACTTCTTCACTACAATCCATAGATGACTATGTATAGCCGGCATTGGTGGGTGGGATAATTAAACGAAAAGTCTTATATGCCACGGTTCTTGTTTACCTAATCATCTTACAGGATGTAGTGATGGTGACTTAGAACAAGCAGATATAGGAGTATCAAGGTCATTCCTTTTATCTTCTAACATCATGAATGATACTAACAAAATACTCTGGATTTTGTCGACATAAGAGGCAAGTGTGACCTGCACAAATGTAATGCCTAGAAACCAAATCAGGGGCTGATTCTTGAGAGAGTTTACCTTTGATTCCTACATTACATGGCAACTAACTCTAGATAAGCTTAATCAAATTAAGTTGAAAAGTATTATAGTGGCAAGCATAGATGCATATTCATTTGACTTTTTTTTTTTTTTTAGGATCACCATCTAGAAGTATAACAAATGAAAAATCATTTAAACAGAAACTTCAAGCCAAGTTTTCTTCTTGTTTATTATTTTCTTTCAATCATTTACTAGAAAAACCTCCCTCATCTATCCAATGCCTGAATCATAGTTGATCTACTCTAGTACTTAAATCTTAGATCAAGGGTGCGATCTGCATATTCCGGAGGGAAAAGAGCTGGAGAGTCCTCCAAAAGATCATTTTCAGTTTACTTAGACTGAGTCTACTAGAATGTCGTCATAGCCCTGTTCTTTAGTTCAAGGGGCAAAGTTTAGGTGTTATTCAGACAGCTTCAAGGTTCTTCTGGTACAAGTTTCCACAGATATATCCTTATATATATATATATATATATATATATATATATATATATATATAAAGTGGCTAATCAGTTCCAAAATATTGATTTGTAGACTTTGTAAGATGCTTGCTTCAAGCATTATCAAAAGTCAGAAACATATCCCAAATGCTTTGTGACATTGACATTAACTCAATTAGCCTACCCAACCTTGTGACATCTCCGGCAATTTATCTGAACAAAGCTATTACAAGGATGACATCCGAGTTCTCATCTTCTTGTGAAGCTGAAAACAATGTTTTTAAATTTCTAATTACAATTACCCTTTCTTGTCCATGTTCTGTCCTCCTACTTCAGCAAGCCATTCCTATAACTAAAAAATTATTTCCACAAGCATACCCAAAGATAAATAAATTCCCACAATCCATGATGCATCAAGAATGTGACACGTTATGTGAGATTTCCTTTGCTGAGTGACTTGTTTTGGAACTAGCTTGTTCAATTAGGCAATGAAATTCTAGTTGAAAGCTTGTTTCTACGTGTATTCAGACATTGAAATTTAATGAGATCCGTGAAATGGGCTAGTTACCTCAAATACAAGATTGCCAAAGATGGTGAATCCAATATCAGCAAATAGGCCTCTTGCACCATCAACTTTATAGTGGAGTTGTGACTTCCCACCAGGACCACAGCCCGCCAAATCAATATACTCAATCACTGCAAGACAGAGCTTATAATATTGCCAGTCTATTTGTACCATTGACAGGGAAATTTTTTTGAAAATAAAGGGTTTTTGTAAAGAGTTTTTGATCTCAAACCTGTTCGTATGACAAAGGAAAAGCTCTTCTATTTGCCACAACACGATCTTTTCACCTAATACAGTTTCCCATGTTTACCTCTGAATCATTACTCCTCAGAACATCCAGAGATCAGAAACTGGTTTGTGAATTTAAACCTCCTTGTTATAAACCTTCTACCAACAGTACTTTTGAGAGCATCAAACTCATGGCTCATGCAACTTGGTCTGTAATTTTAATTGTATTACATTTCTGTTATACATTCAATTGCTATATTTAGTAATAGCTAATGCTGTATCCAGCATATGATTCGTTTCAGCATATATTTTACCTATTTTGAGATGGCACAACTTGGTATTTTCAAACTTGCTCTGTTATAACGTTCAAACTGAAAGGTTGGTTCATCTTTCTAGCCAACAAATAACAATACACCATTATGGTCTGTGAAACAGCTCTCAACCTATGTTTACCAGATTTTTTTTCCCCTATGCTATGCTGCTGTGTCTTCTGACACCTTTTAAAATAAGTAGGAAAATAAAAAAGCTATGAACAAGAAGAAAACATACATTTCTGAGGTCCAAAACATCAAATTATATCTATTTTTTCCACAATTTAGCAATGGAATATAGTGTGGTAATGGATTTAAGATAACATAATGAATAACAATATTCAAACAAAGGAAAATCAAGAGATACAATTGAAATACAAATTTTGGAACAAGTAGAGCACAATAGTGATCATTAAGAACCACTTTTGAGCTGAGGTTAGTCAGATTTTCTCTAATTGAATTAGATAACAGAGAGGAATTATGCTTGAAACAAATGGTTCTTGTAGCATAGGGTCCAATCTGAATCATCTGAACGAACAAGACCACCTCCATCGGTGCTTATGGACTCTGCACACGAACATGGTGGCTGAGAAGGGAGGCCATCCTTGGTTTTGCCACCTGTATCCTGTTCCGTCTTTAAAAATTCAGTAGACCCAATACCATTAATTGAAATGTGATCAGTTGCGGCCTCAACGTTGAGCTGAGGACTCTTATGAGATTTTAAGCAATCAGTATTGAAGACATTGCCATCGTCCTCTTCATCAGACAAGTATCTACAACAATCAAACTCATCCATCTCAAACATACGACTCACTAACCCTTCCCTCCAAGATATTCTCATCTGAGATTGTGATACATTCTCGATTGTAGAATTAGAAAACCAAGAATTCCGATCTTCCAAAATTTTGTGAAACTTGGAAAGATCGACTGAATTGGAAGGCATGGTCAGAGAATCAAACCGGAAACTTGAATTGGTTGGATCCCATACTGACGCATGGCTCATGGGAGATAAACTAGTCATCTGAAGCTGCTCAGTCACTGAATTGAGATCAGAATCAAAGTTACATTTCTTTCTCTTACCATCTACTTGTGTCCCAGACGCACCGACTCGTCTATCACAGCTAGTATCAGATTGGGGAGTTTGAATTATATTTCCACTACCCAACGAGCCTATGGAGAATGGAGAATTCTCTCCATCAGTGCAATGTCGATTCTCCGTCTCTTCTTCTAAAGATGAAACAGGAAAGTTATCGCATAAAGGAGTTCCCAGAAATCCTTGAAACTGAGGGACAGGGAGCGCACTGGGAGAAAGCAAAGAAGCACTCCTCCTCCCAGCACTAACAGCAGAAATACCCCTGGTCGCACTGGTATTGCACAACTCCGGTGAAAAACCACCATAGCCAGATGAAGGTGAAGTAGGAGAGTTGTGTATGGCACGCTCCTCCAATCTCCTAAAACGGCGTGACCTGTTCCGAGAATTCTCCTTCTGACCCTCATCCTTCTCATCACAAGGTGATAAAAGCCAATGCATTGAAGCGTCAATAGGCAAAGGCAACATAGAAACATCAGAATTTTCGATAAGCCCTACATCATTCGCTTGTTCAATATCATCATCGCTATCAAAACTACCAAGAGCTTTAGCTTCTCCTCCTGCGAGTATCCCTCTAGGCCTACATTTCCTCTTGTCAGTAACCCCAGACACAACATGACCAGCACCATAACAAGTAGCAGGAGTAATCGTTTCCACTGTCATCAACTTCATGGATGACCCACATTGTATCTCTGGTGATACTGAGGGCTGAACTGGAGGGGTCTTGGTATTGCTACTTGTCGAGTTTGACTCAGCTTTACCGTTTGATGATTTCTCATAACAATCATCATTCATAACCTTACCACCACCTCCTAAATTCAAACCAGACCCGCTTCCCACTTTACACAAAGGAGTCAAATTGGCTCCACTACCCTCACAAACTCCATCGATCATCACCTTTTTTAACTCTCCAGACCCAGATTTCAGCTTATTTTTCACAAGACTGCCACTTGACTCCAAAAAGGAAGAGACTTTAGAATCACCAACTTCATTCCTAGAGGAAGCGTGTTTTTTACCAGATTGCCACTGGTATAGACATGGCGGGTGGTTTCTCTTCCCCTTCTCCACCTTTTTTGAAATGGGTTTCTCCTTCGTGGGTCTCATACTAGGAGCTGACTTAGGAGTTCTCGAGGGCTTTACTTTTGTCAGTCTTTGATTATTACGACTACTACTACTAAAAGGGGTTTTTGCAGAACTGGAAGAGGAAGAAGAGTGAGAGAGAAAGAACCTGAGACAGCCCCTAGGAGCTTCAATGGAGGATAAAGAAGAAGCATTGCTGCTATTGTCAATGCTGGTGGTGTCAATGCCACCATTGTTGAGATCTTGAAGTGGGTTTCTTCTAAAACTTGGCTGGTGCTGCTGCTGTCTCTTTCTCCTTTGAGTCTTGGTGGGTTGTTCTGGTAATGCTGTAGATGGGCATTTTTGGGTGTGGGTTTTTGATGATGATTGGTTCATTTGGTAGGAGAATGGAGTAGAGAGAGTGCAATCTGTGATCTAATCCTACAGAGGGAGAAAGTGAATAATGATGACTTGTTTGATTTGAAATTAAGAGGGAGGAGGAGTTTTGACCCCCTTTTGAGTTTGCCCTTACTTCTCTTGTATTCTACTGAAATGCCACTGGATGAATTAGAGGTTAAATGGGCCCTACATTGTTTAATTCAAACCATAATCACATTGGGTTAATTTGATACATAATTGTTTAGATGTTCATAAGAGTTTAAGCAACAGCGCCAAATAAATTATTTATTATCAAAATAATTATTCTTCAATGGATTTGGAAAACTCATTTTATGCAAAATTAAATATTTTCTTCATATTAATTATTTATTATCTCTTTCTCTTGCACTATCAATCATCCATCCCGTATTTCTTGTGTATAATAATATTATTTTCGTCCTTTTTATTTATTCTTTCTTTTATATATATATATATATCACACACATGATAAAATCTTAATCATCCACGTACATGCATACCAGGGCTAATCTTTGTCTTTATAATTAAAGAAAATAAATATTTTCTTAATATTAATAATAAGTGTAATTCTAATTGTTTTTTTTCCTTTGAACTTTATAAGAATTTTTAATGCGTAGATTTCAAGGGTTATATTAAAGAAAGAAACAAGAACCAATTGTAAGCTAAAAAATATATTTTTCATTGCACAGTTAAAAATAAAAATATGATATTAATTAATTAATTATAAATAAAATAGCCATCGCTTGAAGGGCGGGCTTAATTTCAACATTTTCTTGTTCTTCTTCACGATGTTTTGTGCAATGACCATCATTGTAAGTAAATCTTTAATTATTCCAAACAAAAAATACTTCGTTATAATTAAGTTGTTATCATTGGGCTAAAGTTTATCAATCCAATGCATTCTTTACTTAATATTGCTTAAATTCAATGTTTATTATTATTATTATTATTATTATTATTATTATTATTATGAATGTAAATCATTTTTTTACTATAATAAAGTCTCTGAAAATAAAACAGGAGAGTACACATTTTCTTTATATATCAAAAGGCTTACACAATTAGACCAAAGAAAAGTCATAACATTGAAAGCGAAAGTAAGATTTGTAATTATAATTGCAAATTATGAAGTAGAAATTAATAAGATAGGTAGTATGTATATACCAAGTATATACTTGGCATTGTTGTAATTTTTATGGTTACGGTTTAAAAACATAGGCTTAAAAAGAGTTACAAATTATAATTTTATCTCAACTAAAGTTTCAAAAGAGAGTTTTTAGTTAGCCCCATGCAAAACTGTGGTATGTTGATTAACTAAACATTTTTAAATATATATTAGGGATAAAATGTAGACATCATCAAAAAAACAAACGAAGCTTAAATCACTAACAACACTTCCCTCTTTATTTTCAGTTAGAGAATTTTGAGCTAATCATTGATCTTGCAAGGCCCATTTACATGTGTGATAGGATCAAAAGATGGCATGAAACTAGGGTAATCAATTGTTACTTATATGATGAAGTCGTGAAAAAAATTCACATAAAAATAGGTTTTTTTGGCTGCGTTCTAAGCCTATAGAGTGATGGCCTAGGTTGCTCTTGTAAACCAATTTCTCATGAAATGAGGGATACTCTGATGTTTAAGTTAGTAAAATTATATGGAGGAGAATATAATGTATAGAAAAGAAAAGAAAAAATAAAGTTAAGTAATGTGTATATTTGGGTGTAGCTGGTATGGTTTTATGTGGCTCTATTGTGATGAGTCTGTGGCTTAAAAGTTGGTCCTCTTCCTCCTTATGAGTTGGATGCATTTATACACCTGGTTTGAACTTTTTTTCATGAAAGAGGAATTGTATCATTGGCCAAACCAAGTGGCTCATCGGTTGATGTGATGTCGTGCCATTAGTTCTATTCTTGGCATGAGATGGGAGGAGAAGTTGGTGCACCACGTTTGTATGATGGAGTTCATTTATTTTATGTTGTTGGTAGGCATAATAGAAATATAACTATTGGTGATAGAAAACAATGTTCGTTGTAAAATGTTTATGCATGTAAAAAATTATGTGTACTACATTAAAATTGTTAGTATTAGAAAAATAAAATAAATGTATAAACATGAAATATAAAGGCAAAGATGGAAGAAAAATCACGAAGAGAGGAAGAAAATTAGACTGGTAACTAAAAGGGTGATTAGACTAGTTAGTAAAGAGGCGGCGAACTTGCTTGTTGAAATAGATAAGGTAAAAACTAAAAAGAATAGGAGGATTGCTTAATTGTCTTGTTATTAGACAAGTATATGAAAGGTAAATGCTAATAATATAGATTTTAGATTAATTAAAAGAAGGTTACTAAAAGAAAGAGTTAGTGTCTTGAAGTTGGTGGAACGAACCATGAGAAGAAAGATGTGAAAACTTATGAAATTCAATAATTGTTATTTAATTGTAGGTGATTAGTAAGAGTTATATGATGATGATGAAATTATGTGTTAATTGTAATAGCTTTCTTGATATGTTATGATTTTGATATAAATAAGAGGTTTAAGTGAAGTGAAATTTATGTTTAAAAATGTATATAATTTATACATTTTGATATGATTATGTATTTGAAATGAAAACAAGTAAAATGAGATGATCAATGGAAATAACATTATGATCAATATAGAGTGTTAGTATGGAAAAAGTTGGTTATTGGATAGTGACACTAATGAGATGTGGTTATTGATAAATTATTGAGTGGTTGATATGAAAATTCTAGTGATTGGTTGTTGATTAACATTAGCAAATTGAAAATTATTTGTAAAAATAAAATGCAATGAAAGTTAATGATGACTTGGTAAAAAAATAAAAGGAAAATAAAGAAATGTACAAATCTGTTTGAATAAGTCGACCGATTGGATTTGCAAATCAATCTGGTTGACTGTTTGGTAAAATAAATAGTTAAAATCACTACTTTTTTAATCAATAGATGGAATTGGTTGACCAATTGATCTATTGGCTAGGGAAATTAATGAAATATTAAAGAAACCGGTCAACAAAATTATTAGGTTGAGTTAATATGGTCGATCGCTATCATCTAACAATAGATTGATTTATTATTAGAAAAATATATTGATAAAAATAGTTAAAATACACACACAAACACATATACATATGTAGAAAAAAAAGAAAAAAGTTGAGATGCATGGTATGGATATGCTAGTGATTCTATTTAATTATAGGGTGAGTAGTAAAATACTCATGATCGGCCTGATTTGACGAATCACGTTTCACATCTAAAAAGCTCCTTTTCTTTCGTTGTTATTTTTTTACTTCTTTAAATAAAATAAACCTATAATTTAAGAAAATAGATATTTTCTTATAATAGTAACTATAATATTGTTTTGATAATATTCAATTTTGAAATATTCTTAAGGGTACAATATGTATTCAATGGTTGATTTGCTCTAAGTGTAATTCTAATTTTTTTTTCTTTGAACTTTATAAGAATTTTTAATGCTAAGATTTCAAGGGTTATATTGAAGAAATTAACAAGAACTAGTTGTAAGCTAAAAATTTTTTTTTCACTGCATAGTTAAAAATAAAAGTATAATATTAATTACAAATAAAATAGCCATCGCTTGGAGGGCTGGCTTTCAACATTTTCTTCTTCTTGATGATGTTTTGTGCAATGGCCATTATTGTAAGTAAATCTTTAATTATTCCAAAAATACTTCGTTATTATTAAGTTGTTATCATGGGCTATTTGTTATCATGAAGTTTATCACTACAATGTATTTTTTACTTAATATTGCTTAAATTCAATGTTTATAATAATTATTATTATGAATGTAAATCATTTTTTTTTATTATAATAAAGTCTCTGAAGATAAAACGGATGAGCACGCATTTTCTCTATATATCAAAAGGCTTACACAAGTAGACCAAAGAAAAGTCATAACATTGAAAGTAAGATTTGTAATTATAATTGCAAATTATGAAGTAGAAATTAATAATATATGTAGCACACATATACTAAGTATGTGTTTGGTATTGTAGTAATTTTTATGATTATGATTTAAAACCATAGGTTTAAGAAGAGTTATAAATTATAATTTTATCTCAACTAAAGTTTTAAGAAAGAATTTTTAGTTAGATCCATCCAAAATTATGATATATTGATTAATTAAACACTTTTAAATATATTTTAGAGACAAAATGTAGACAACACCAAAAAAAAAAAAACAAACGGAGCTAACACCTCCCTTTTTATTTCCAATTAGAGTATCGAGCATGGTAGGAATTTTGAACTAATTGTTGATCTTGCAAGGCCCATTTACAGGTCTGATAGGATCAAAAGATGGCATGATCTTACTTTTCAGGTACCTCTCAGCAGCACATTGATCCTTAATTCCTTAGTGATCTTACTTTTATATAAAACTTGCAATGTATTTAACTATTAGATCATTTTGAAATGTAATATTACTTAAAATGTTATAATTTGGGCTTGTACTAAAATGTTAGATGTTATCATGAATAATTTAAGTTAATTAGCTAGAAAGTTCGATGATTTAATTATATTTTGCTATAGGGTTACTTTAAATCCCTAAAAAGAAAATTTCATGTATTTATTTTCCATTAAAATGTTATGTTAATTTATAAATTTACAAATATTGAGGAAAACATTTCTTGCAAGGTATTAATAAATAGCCATAAATTAAAAATGTTAAAATGCAATTGTTAGAAAATATTGAGGATGTTAAAGCCTCAAATGATGAGATATTTAATTGGTGGAAGTCCCGAGTGCTAGGACAATGATCTAAAATGTTTTAAATTAATTTGTTTAAACCAGTCAATTGCTCGAAAGGATTGAATGGTAAAATTAGCTATTGTTAAATTTAGACAGATAAACTAGTTAACCATTTAGATTTTTTAAATAATCTAGTTGACCAATTAGACAATAAAAAAAAATTACTATCTAATTTTATTGAGCACACTAGTCAATTGAACGAAAAAAACTAGTTGATTGATATCATTAACAATGACTTGTCTTGGAAATCGATAGATTCATATTTTTGAAGTATGAAACCTAGTTAAATAAGAGGGATTCTTCATGCTACACTTAAAAAAAAAAAATTCCTATTTTCTACTATAAATATAATGTTTTATTTGTATTAAATGGTATAAAATTTTAGGAATGTTACAATTATTTGCCCAAGTTTTTTAAACAAACATGTTTGGGAGATTTTAGCTATAAATTAGGGAGAAAAAACTTATTGTATAAATTACCTATTACGGAAATGTGTTACCTTTCTAGTCGTGAATGCCATATTTATGGAGACATAATGGAGACATTTTTATAAAGAGTGTCGAAGATTATTATTGAGATAGATTTTGGAGATATAGAGATTTGACTATATAGATTTGGAGATAGAGACCATGAAGATTTCTCATGGAGATATTAGTTACGGAGATCATCATAAAGATTTTCGTTGGAGTTTATGGAGATTTTAGAAGAAACATGGATACTACACAAAGATTTTTTTTAGAAAAACAATACTATTTTATTAAAAAAAATTCAAAAGATGAAGATACAAATTTTAGAGGTAATCTAGGGATTATTTAATCTCAAGTAACATGTCAAGTGCAAATGCACAAACTTCTTTTCCTAGCTTTAGCTGTTTTTTTTTCCATAAATTGGTGGAGGTAACCTTTGATGATCAATCGTTCTATCTCTTTTTTTGATTGCATGACACTCCTTAATGTCATGTCCATTATCACATTGAAAGAAAAAACTTATTAGGATTTCTTATATTTATGTTGCTTTTCATAGGAGGAGAAGGTCACACAAATTCTTTCCCTTGAATAACAGCTAACACCTCAATTTATGTGATGGTCAAAGATGTAGTCATAAACTCGGGGAATGTAAAGTGATCATGGATATGCCCTTTAGTACTTCTTTTGGATATTCTTCTTGGAGATTAATGATGTGGTGAAGACTTTGCTTCTACGTGGAAACGTGAGTGATTTTATCTAGTTATACTAGATTCTTTTACCTTTATATAATTTTCTATTGTATGCTTGACATCGAGGATATTTCTATCAAAGAAGGTGTATAACCTTTTCCATAAGGAATAATTGCTCCACTAATTAGAGCTTTTATAGCTGTAGATTTAAGAAATCTTTTCACATTAAACATTTTTTGATCGAATTACTGAAGATAAGCTCTAGTG
>Ga0325402_1000972_pt1 | contig 22234 bp, 16 predicted proteins | sample PopdelMetagenome_22_FD_207212 | JGI IMG/M metagenome (GOLD analysis project Ga0325402, IMG submission 207212) | Populus deltoides microbial communities from Bellville, Georgia, United States - Xylem-PdKOR-R3 | ecosystem: Host-associated > Plants > Phyllosphere > Stem > Wood/Secondary xylem...
ATACAACCATTTGCTAGCTTTGTCCCGGCTTTTCTTTACAAGTGATCTGGAATATACTAGTTTAATACATGATTTCTCAATATCTGGCAAGACTACCAGTGCTTAGATTCGTCAAGATTGGTCTTCGTCAATTTCCACTTTTCACCTCAAATTATCCACATGATCGGGTGTCCAGAGTGTCCCAATTTTACCTTCCCTCAAGGCAATTCAAATCTCCCCACTTAGCAGTTCAACACATGTAATTGGGTAAACATGTGCACCTTCTTCTTCTTCATCTCCATCGACCACCATGATGACCTTCGGATGCCTCCTGATCGGGCAATCTCTTTTGTTAATTCACCATTGCCTTTTTGGTCTCAAATCTCAACGATCGGACCGTACCATTGCATCCGGAATGATCAAATTAGCTGGAAACAAGTCTGAAATCGTCCAAATCGTATTTCAGACGGCTAAGATTTGATCAAAACAATTCTGGCCTGATGAACGGCCCAGATTCAATCTTAGATCCGGTTGCACATAGACTCTGCTGCACAGAATCTTATCCCTCGGCTCGCGGCTCGGCTCGGCTTCAAAACGGCTCGGCTCAACGCGGCTCGGCTCGCGGCTGATGATGTGGCCGGTGGGTCCCACTTTGCTGATGTGTCTGCTGACTGGTCGATGATGTGGCTGCTGACATAGCATGCCTACTATGCATGCTGACATCACACTTACATCAGGCTGATGTCATCCCTGGCATGCCTACTGTGCATGCTAACATCACAATTATGTCATGCTGACATCATCCATATCCGGGTCAGTCACATGGGTCGGGTCAACTGGTATTTGGGTCGGGTCAGCCCATCCGGGCGAAGAAGAAGAGTGGCACGCGTGGGGCGTGTCTGCGCGCGTTGGCAGATGCCCTGCTGGAGAGTGCGGCCATGTCCGACGTCCGATTTTGACGCCGTTTTCACCAGTGGCTTCGTCTCGGCCTCCTCTACACAGTGGTATGGTCAAAACACAATTTTGACAACTTTCATTTTTTAGCAAAATCAAACACCCCTTTAAACCATCAGCTCTGATACCAATTGTTGGGGAATTCCGGCTCCCCCATGCGCGGACCGGGGGTGTATTGATAGTTGCTCAACGGAGGGTAAAGCACACTGACACAATATTTTACGTGGTTCGGCAAAACCGCCTACATCCACGGGAGAGGTTTATTTTATTAGATATAGAGATACATGGAGGAGGAGGATTACATCCACTCTAACTCAACTCTCAGCTCACTTTGGTGCTCTTGAAGCTACTACAATGACAGCAAGGCTACTGCCATTGCAGCTCACTCTTTCTCTCTACTCACACTCACGTTTTCTCTCACAATTCTCTCTGCACTCTCAATTTGCTCTCAACAAGACATGCCTCTTTATAGGCAAATATGGTCAACATGGAGGGGCCAGTAATGCCTTAAAGTGTGCCACTAATTGTGGCATGAATGGAGCTACCACTAACTTGGTGGTGGGGTATTGCCACTAAATGGCAATATCCTAACAGTTATTTAATTATAGATCTCACCTCTAGGATTATGAATGACGGCAATTAATGTGGATGGAAATAACACATTGATTTTTGAATTTTTTTTTCTCAAGGTAACCTTCTCATTCCCTTTTACACAAGCTCATCATGTTATACAACCTTTTTTAGCCGTGGTTGTTATGCAGAACATAGCAGAGCAAATAATCATCAATAATCATTTATTTTGATACCAATAAGTGAAGGAAAAGGGATTTCTTCTAGCCATGGTTGATTGATCCACGCTCTGATCTCCAAGAGACCAATCATCTCTTCCTTCAAACAACCATGACAATGGCACCACTTATTAACCAAAGCCGAAGTCACCGCCAACATCCACACCCATTTTTGCCTCATTTTTATTGCACTACAGCACTTCTTGCTGTCGTATCTCTTTGATATTTGCCTTTTGTCAATTTTTTTTTATCTCGTAGAGTTGGAATTATGCGAGGAGCCTTTGACTCGGTCAATTTAATTGTCTTCTTTTCTGGCAACACTCGTTTACCAAAGCCAACGAAACCAACAACCAAGTACTAGTCATAATAACAAACTCTATGTCCGAAATATCCTTAACTTCGACTATAACATAGATGCCTTGAGATGAGATCCCTCCATGCTCTAAATATCACGTAGAAGCACGCATTATGCCATATCTGAAGTTTAGGATAACCAACATGCATCCCCCTTTTTTACTACAAATGCATACACTGATATAAAACTCAACTGTGAAAGTAAACTCTTGGTGTAAACTCGGTGTTTCATGGATTTGCACCTGGCTTGGTCAAGTCATTGGGTCAACCTCACTAACCTGGGCCGAAACAAAAGTTGCCCTTTTATACAGGAACACAATTCCGATCTATTATTAGAGGAGACACCTTCATCACTTATATTGTATTTTCTTCCTTCGTAGAAAATAAAGAAAAGAAATTGGTACCTCCCAATTTTGGATGAGGGAATTAGTTTCAATCACGGTTTTAGAAATCTAGGATAAATAACAATTTATTCATTGAGAATAAATTTTGCAGGATGTAGTTCTTACTGGGAAAAAGAAAACAAAAATTGTAGCATGATTTGAAGCATAATGAAAAAAAGAAATGAGCACCTTTCCTGTTTCCTCGTTCGTTTCCGTTCCATTCAAAATGTCTTACGCTTGATTGCTAGAATGATAGAAATTATTCCAAAGACCCATTTTAACCATCAAAACCCCAAAGAAATTCTCGAAAACAAGTAAAAAAACTGAGTCAGAAATTGGGGCAAGCAACTCTATCCACTCTCATTAGAAATGCAGAGGAAACCGAATTGTCCCTATCTCACAGGTTATTTATCATAAAGATAACTTAGCATGTCCATGCATGTCAAATGCATCATCCTAACTACCCATCCAACATTTGATCTCCAGTCAACAAGAAAGTCAGCTTTACAAATTGTAGCTCCCCTACCACTTCAATGTTTTCCCAAACTCTCCAAGAATTAAGCCAACTATTTAAATTTTGTTCACTAGGAGACAACAACTACCTTCCTTTCCATCACTTTTTTTTTTTTTTTTGTCATTTTTTTCTACATAGTACATCCTGATAGACTATAGGATGCGGAGAGGAAACCTAAATAGGTTTTCCATAATCTTAGTCAAGGAGATGCCCATTCAAAGTAATGACAGCGGGCACCTCTATTGGCAGTCCAGTTGCCACAACCAAAGAACAGGCTACCTTGCTTCGGTCCAGGCTTTCGAACCATTCCTTTGCTGCTCTTCACACCACAGAAACAGAAGGGGTGATATGGGAAAACAGGAGTATGAATTTCCTTAAGCTTATGAGGTTGGTGTGGTGCAAGGGACAGGTTCTCAGTGGACTGCTTGCATGACAATGAACTGTCAGTTGTGTGCCACATCAGTGAGTTGGTGATAGAGAATCTGATGCCCCGGTGCATAAGTAGAGCAAGCAGACGAGCGGTATTTTTGGCATCATCCAGCCCACAGTGAGCACGGCCCTGCCAGTGTAGGCCTGCCATCTCAACAGCCTCCTTCAGACATCTTGCACCACCAAATATTTCATGGAAAGGAACTTTTAAGTTGATCCATCTGGCAAATGTTAAAATAAAATAAAATTGAAATCATCTTAAGAGGGACTTTCAACATGTCTGCCAAAAAATAAATGCAACAGAGTTCCAGTTTATTCACAATGAAAAATAGCTTGTGCAGAAGATTAATACATTTATAATGGAAAGGTTTTTAATCAAAAGGCTAATATATGATCATTTACCGGTTGAAATAAGGAGGCTTCCTGATCTTCTTGAATCGGCACTCAGATTCCAACATCACCCGACAATCCCAGTTCGACCATGTCACCACGGCAAATTTGGTGTTTTTTATCCCTTTATTCTCAAGCCATTTATCATGCCTGAGGAGTGCCTCACTAAGAGTAACACCTCTGTCCACCTGGAACCACACAGAAATAAAAGAATATGATAGGTTAAATGAAGTTCATCAAAAAAGTTAAGCAAGAGAGATTAACATAAAGCTAATTCTAAGAAACTAGTTGAGGTAGGAAAACGTTAAAAAGTATGGCCAGCTTGCAGAAAAGCAAAGAAATGATTCATATTGCAAAACCTAAGAAAAAAAGGACAGCACTTGCCAGTAACTTCTACCAATCCACAAGGTCCCTTCATACCTTGTGTGCTTCATTGCTCTTTTCAAGCACAATAAAATGCTTCAATATCCATTTGAGACAAAAAAAGAAGACTTCTATGAGCCTAAAAGTACTAGTGTTTCTATCGCATTGTCGTAGAACATTCTTTTTTGACAACATTCCAACTTGGGACAATTGTATCAGTCCATATCCAACTTTCATTCTATGCCAAGCCCAGTGAAACCAACCGCTGACAATGTTGAAACCACAGATTGCTTTGTATTTGACATGGAATCAATACCCCACTACTAAATAAGTAGACCAAATGGAAGTTACACCTGAGAAATTTTATATTACTCCTGGAGTAACCAGCAATACTTACTCCATGAAGAGAGCGTACATACAAGGAAGAGATAGAAAGCAGAGGGAGTTCGTAAAAAAATGTTCATGTGTGTGGAAATAAAAAAATCATCTTTTAAGGGTCCCGAAGCAATTTTTCTATCTCTCCATTATGGTTATCTCTCTCTTCATGAAGTATTGGTAATTACTCCTAAAGTAAACTAAAAATTTTCGTTGCACACTATTTACGCTTTTAAAGGGAAAGTCAGTCTGCCAAACCTAGTACAAAGTAAATTGAACACCAATGACAACATTCCAAGAAATACATGCTTATTACTCTTTTCTAAACGGTAAGGAATTCCAAGCTAACCTGGATTTGCTGGATACCAGTCAGATCCTTGCAGAAATCACTCAGGAGCTGATTGCAAGTTGGCCGCACATATGTCTGAAAACAAGCTTCTAGTTGACCGGTTACACTGCTCACGATGACAGATGGAAACTCAATTATCTCTTGTGGATGAGGATTTCTTTCCTTGTCACAAGTAGCCTCAAAATCTATGACCACAAAATATTGAAAATCTTGGAACTGGATCTCAAATGGATGACCTTGAGAAAACATACTGAAAGGAGCATGCTGAAATCGAGTCTCCGGAGGAAAGGGATAAAACTGGCTCTCAAAACAATTCATTTGGTGCTGCTGCATCTTTTGAGAGTCTGGATAAAAGGTCGGCCATGAGCCAAAATCATGATGGTAGGCAGGTTTGTTGTGAAATTCACTTGGAAGTTCAAGAAACTCACTGCTTAGTGAGTGAACTGGTTCAACAGCATCCCTGCCTGGGTGAGAACCAATTTCTTCTTTAAACTCAGGAAACCCTTCAAAGGAATTCCCACAAGGGAATCCCTTGATTTGGAGGCATTTTAAGGAGGCCTCACAGCTCCTTTGCATAGTTTCTGGTAAGAAGAAACGAAAAACAGAACACTTGAGAAAATTTAATTTTGATAATCTGATATCATCAAACATATTTAACTATCCTGATAAACAGTAAAACAAGCAAGAGCTGACAAGTGCGTAAATCCTGGGAAAGGCTCCAAGTAATAATGTATCGAGAAAGAAAAGGTGGCACATCTTATGCAAATAAATAAGGCCCCAAAAGGGGACTACATAAAAAGAAAAAAAGAATACAAAAAAAAAAATGCTGCTCTGCTACATGGATAGGGAACTGCATATATTCCTTGCATACTAAAGCAAAGCCTTTGTAGATACTCTGCACCTTCATATCTAGTGATGTGATGACACAACATGTATATGTTGAAAAAAAGCTAGGATTCTCAAGCTCTAAGATTACAACCATAAACATGGTAGAAAAATAGAGAAAATCTCTAATATTTTAATAAAAGCTCAAATAGTCTGAATATTCTAACAAAAATAAACTAGATAGCCCTAATTATGCCAACTCTAGACCTAGAATCCTTATAGGAAAAGTATTCCAAATTAAAATTCATCTATCTAGTAGAATCTATCTACAATAGAATTCCTAAATAGTAAAACACTAATTAAATTAAAAGTCATAATCTAAATAAGAAAAAGAATCCAAATACAATAGGGTAAATAAAGACAATCTTGCACAGTAACTTCCGGATCTTATTTGAAGGACTTTCCAATCTCCGATCATCATGAAATTTTAACCCAATAGGAAACAAGGCTTTTAGAATCTCCTTTCAAAATTTCAATTTGATCCAATGATCGAATTAATAGTTGTGCTTGATTTAGAAAACTATGTCTTGGACTTTTCTTAAACTCCTCAAAACCTAAAAATCTTAACCATTAATGAAATAATACAATAAACATCATTATGCCAAGAATATTAAAGAAATTTCCCCACGTCGGTCCCCTCTATTTTCGAAAAACTCGCCCTTGAGTTATCTGTCAATAATTGCACTCTTCCACTCCAAAGAAACAAATACTTTGAATATAGCATTATGGCCAACATATTCATGAAGTAGCATGTATTTGACCCATGAACTTCAAAATTTAATTCATGATGTGTACATGCTAAAGAAAAATTAAAATTTTATGTTAAATTTTATGTTCCTATGAAGTCCACTTACCTCAAACTTGACCTCCTCATCATCAAAGACTTCCACTATTTCAACTTTGTATATAAAGAAACTTCAAAATAATCTTTCATAATATGAGAATTGTCAGAAATTACAATGTCCTCTATGTTTTTGTTTGAAAGATCTTCATTCTTGACTAAAAGATCATTGTTAGCCACTATCTTCTCAAACTTAAGGTCAAAAGACTGAAATTGTTTATCAACACCCTTTTTGGTCATGTTATCTTCAACATAATTAGATAACTTAGATTTTTTTTTCTCACCAAAGTACTCCACATTGAACATAAAGCAAATAATGCTTATCTATCCAATATAAAATCTCCTCATAATCTTGTATAAACTCCAAAATTAATGATCATCTCAAATCTTTCTATTAATGGAGTTAAAGGCTTACCAGTACAAGTTCAAAATTCTAGAACTTCGAACCACCATTTTCTAGCACAACAAGAAAATTTGTCTACTACAAGCCATACTTTTTTACAATAAAGAATCTTGTTGAAATAAAAGTAGGCTTCTAACTCTATTAACCAATTAATAAATCTTTTCTTTGAAAATCTTTCACTATAAAAAGGAATCTCATAGAATTTAGGAATATATATGTGTTCAACCTGCCTCAAGGTAAGTCTCTAGGCAAATTTCTCTCCTCTTCACGATCCTTGTTTGCATTTTCCATCAGCTAAAGGACCTGTTCTTTAGACAATGCTGCCACATTTTGCGATAGTCCTACCACAACCTGCTCTAACTGATTATGTGCCGCCTTTTGTGCCCGCACAGTGCCCCAAATGACCTCCATTCCTACATTGCGGGGTAGTTTGTTACCATCTCCATCCATTAAATAGGCCAATCTGCTCTGATACGAATTTAAGCAGTGTATAGCGTGGATAGAAATTAGGGTTCCCAAGCCCTAAGGTTATAACCATAAACACTGTAGAGAAATGGAGAAAATCTCTGATATTTTATTGAAAATTTATCTAATTTGAATGTTCTATCACAAATAAACTAGACATCCTTATTTATACTAGTTTTGAAACTAGAATCCTTATAAGAAAAGGATTCTAAATTAAAACTTAACTAATTAATAGAATCCATCTAGCATTATGATTATTAAATACTAGAATACTAATTAAATTAAAAGTTCTAATCTAAATAGGAAAAAGAATCCAAATACAACAAGGAAAATAAAGATAATCTCGCACAATAACTTCCGAGCCTTATTTGAAGGCCTTCCCGATCTCCGATCATCATGAAATTTTAACCCAAAAGGAAATAGGGCCTTCAGAATCTTCTGTCAAAATTTCAACTCAATCCAATGGTTAGATTAAAAGTTATGCTTGATTTACCAATTGCATATTGGACTCTTCTTAAGCTCTTCAAAACCTAAAAATCTTAACCATTAATGAAATGGTACAATAAACATTATTATGACAAGAATATTGAAGAAAATGTCTCACATCACATGAGCATTTACGACTGCCTTTTCCTTTCTTCTAAGATAACCAAAAACTTTACAAGAGGACACCAAGGGAATGAAATCCAACCACAAACTAAGAACTCTGGTTACAAGAAATTGATCTGCCAAATCTATAATGAAAGAAACATCTTCAATAAATGGCTTTTTAGACCAAAAGTGCAAAGTTAAATCCTAAAAATAAGTCAAAAGCAACTCTTCCCCTCAGAAGCCTTCCTTGCACATCCCCTCTACTTTAGCCAAAAACAAGAAGAGTTTAGAATTTTTTTTTCTCTTATTCGTACACAATTTTATAGCCCGTCAAGTGAACACCTCACAATCTTCAGCATTCCAAGTAAAAGATACATCCCATGACACACTTCCTGAAGCAAAAATCCACATAATAGATAACCAAAGCCTACTTAACCCTAGCCAACAAAAAAACAAGATCTAGAAATAGCTCCTTTTAAGTGGTATGACTTCAATTAGCTCATCATTCAAACCACAAGAATGCATCTAGATACCAAAGCACACTTATATGAATTTAAAACACCTAGGTCTTCTTTCCCTTCTACCAAACATAAATCACATACAAAGTGCACATTTTAGACATGATACAACTAGTTGCTTGGCCAAGTTGTTTCTTACAAACAAATCATTTTGTGTAGGTACACAGATTTCAAATCCAACTTTCTGGTATAAGATCAAGACAAGTGATTTTCCAACTGACAGATGGAGACATACAGGCTTCAAGGTCTCAAGTGGTCTCAATTGTTTATCTCTCATGAAATGAAAAATTGGCTGGAGAGGAAGAGGTGAAACAAACTGTTGTGAAGATGGCAAAAGAGAAGGCCCCTTGTTTGGCAAGTTTTACCGAGATTATTGGAAAACTGTCATGGATGAACAAATTAAGGTTTTTAATGGATTTTATTTGAATAAGGTTGCATGAAGGAGAACAAACTAATGTTCATTACATTAGTTTACTAATGTGCCTGTGTAAAATTTTAACTTAGGAGCCAACAAAATCTGCAAGGTATACACATTCTGCTCATGCTTCTGTAGCTGGGAACTAAATTGGATGTACTTTAGCTAGTCGGTGGATGACATTAGAAGGAGAAGTAAGTAGGCATAGTTGTAGAATTGGGTTTTGAGAAGGCCATGATCATAAATTGATACTTTCTTGATGATTCTTAGAAAGTGAGGGTGATCAGTGGAGGGACTAGATTAAGAGAGTTCTGTCCTCAAGTGTTATTGATTATTGTGAAAGATGAGCCTTCAATCTCATGTTATTCAATGCTATTCTACAAAAAACAAATGGTAAAACTTAGATCCAACCTGGATGTCATTTAAAATCCTCATCAAGGTCAATTTATTAAGGGGATTGAAGATCCTGCTCAATCAGACCATCTCATCAAAAGAATTTATATTTTAAGTACTTTAGAATGACAAGTGTTTTTGGAGAAGATAAATTAACATAACGTTTTCTTCTCTAAAAATACACATTAAACCAAATTCCTCATGGCTAAAACAACAAACAGTTTCACTAATCTTTTATATTTTCTATATAATTATAATCACAAGACACCTGTCATGGCAGCATTTATACCAAAATTACATGCAACACTGCACCGATTGTACACACCTAAAGCAACACATGACAGGATCACGATTAAACTGGTACAGGACCATGCCAGGACCAGGATCAAAACTCTTTGATTCAACAATCACCAAACCATTTTCTGAACCTAGGCTCTAGATGTGGAAACCTACATTGTGCATCCACTCAACAAGTAATAAAGTTCAAGTCACACAAATGCACAGAACACCACCACTCGAGTGTTTAATTCGAGTCTCAAATTCCTCATACGCCTGCAATTTCACACAATTCCTCACTGACATCCAAATCTCCCCAAAGCATAAAATCACATATCCTCCACTCTACTAGAATCTCTAAACATTCATGTAGCAATCACTCCACCAGCAACCAAATCAACCTCAAACTCCAACCATATCCCTCAGCAACACCAAAACACATTCACCAACCTTGTTATGCCTCAAAGCTAAACTACACAGCAGTGATGATCACAAAGTAACCAACACTGAAAAAACCCCCAAGTCTCCATCTTTACCATTCAATTCTCCATTATAAACAAAACCCATTATAGAGAATCAATCAAAAAATATTATTGCATCAAAAAAAATAAGATTACACAAACGCACATATAGTTGAACTAACACTCAAAATAGATAAAAAAAAAATTCAAAATTCAGAAAAAAAGAAAAAAGAAAACCCAGAAGAGAAAACACGACAAAACAGAGCATAAACATACCTTTACTTTCAAGGGCCATCATGATCTTGTGTATAATTAAGATCCACCAGCACGTACATCAGATCTTCCTCTGTTTAGCCCACCTATACACACCAATCACAGAGATTAATTACTTACAAGTATAAATATACGGCTCTTAATACACCAGATATTTCACTTTTAGTATCAGCATCGAGAGAAATCCAAGAGAGAGGAGGAGAAGATACCTGGTGTGATTGGAAATTTGGAAGATGTAAGAGACAGGGAAGGAGGTTATGCAGCTTATGCTTATAAGATACTCTATTTTTTTTTATAATATAGTTTTTATTTAATTTTAATTATTAGTGCAATATATAATTATATTAGTGATATGTATTTTATTTTTACCAGAAAAAAATTACTTTTTCTGAATAATTAATCAATGACTGTGGTCCACTTTCTTAAATCAGTTTGTTTTCATATTACAAATTTTAAAAATATTATAAAAAATAATTTATATTGCTTTGGATTTAAATAATTTGCTTAAAATTTAATTAAAAAAATAAATTTAAATTTAATAATAAAAAATTAAATTCTGTTAAAAACTTATTGAGAATAAATTTTTGAAGGAAAATAAAATAATAGTATGCATGCAATTATGTTGCTGCTTGGTTAAAAAAAACTTATTAGTGTTTTTAAGCACTTAAAGGGGAAGTGTGTTTTAGAAAGTTGTGGAGGCGCAAGTAAGAGAAAAATCAATAAATTAATTGTGGTTACTTGTCGTGAGTTAATTGTAACTGGTTTAGAAATGTATATCAATTCATGTTTTTTAAAAAAATTAAATTATTTTTGTTAAAAATTAATTTTTATATATATTTTAAATTGTTTTAATGTGTTGATTTTAAAAATAATTTTTAAAAAATAAAAAAATATATTATTTTAATGTATTTTAACATGAAAAACACTTTAACTGTAATTATATTTTAAAAAAAACCTGTTGAATATTACTATTTCAATTAATGTTGGGGAGTTCAAGATATATTTTTTTATTTGTGAAATTTGCAAGTGCTGTAATTGAGAGCTTGGAATTGTGATCATGGAAGATTTTTGTTTTTGCAGTTGGATGGATATTTTTGTGTTGTTTTGATGGGCCCTACGAAGATTTTTTTTTCTGTGCACGGATCGGTTCTTTTTTTTTTTAAGTTTTTTTCTGGATATATTTTTTCAGCTCCGAGTTTTCTCCCAATCGGACCGGGTTTTCCTAGATCCAGTTTTGAGTCCAGGCTCGTCTGATTTTTCAGCTCCGAGGCTGTAAAGCCCGTGGATCACACCATCCAAACAGATCGTGAATCACGTAGTTGATCCATGAGTCAAAAGACGCGGTTTTAAATCCAGTAGAAAAAGGCCCATAACACACCAACCCGTTTTGTATTACCGTTGCAGCCGTAAAACAATCAAACCCCGCCTGTCTTCTCTCTTCTAAAACCCTAAACCTGTAAAACCCTACGCAGTCTCTCTCTCTCTCACTCTCACCCCGTAGCAACAGAGAAAAACTTTCAGTTCCAATGGCGAAGAAGGGTGGAGAATTCAAGGAGCTGGAAGAGCTAGTGAGGCACCACATAGATTCCTTTGATTACATGGTGGATAGAGGATTGGAAATCATGTTAGATAACATCAAGCCTGTCAGAATTTATGATCCTCACACTGATACCAGTCTCTCACATATCCTTTTAGTATTTTCAGTTCTTTTCGATCAGATTTTCTGTTAAGAAAAGCAGATTTTTGTTTTTTTGGTTAGAAATTGATCATTTTCTTGACTATTATCTTACTATACTTGAGTAACCCTCGAATAAATGCTCCAATAAAGGACGTTCGTTCAAGGACAAATCGTAAGAGGCTACTTCCTTTTGAAGTAAGATTTTCCCTCCCCTTTACCGTGTCTGTATATTTTAAGTAAATTTACGTGTTGATGGAGTGACTTTTGTTTTTTGAAACAGTGTCGACAGGCTAAGGTTTCGTATACTGGGAAGTTTGAGGCGGATGTTTGCTTTCAGTATGATGGTAGACCAGTTATCAGAGAAAAGTATAATTTTGGGCAGTTTCCTATAATGTTGAAGGTTGGTGATTTCTTTGTTTCGTGAAGTTGCTGTCTTCATGATTTAGATATATACTGCCTTTATGGGACTGGACGTAAGTGTTTGTGATTGGCGAGGGTTAAATTTGGTGTGAGATTAATAGAAAAGAGGTCATTATGGGTGTTATAAGGAGATTAGTATATGGCTGGGGACCCGCATGAAATGTAATTGATCTGAGATGCTTCATGACTATGGGGCCAACAAGCGTTATAGCCTGACAAAGTGTATTGCTTGCATAATCTTGTTCAAGTTCTCATATGCTTAGCTGGCCAGGGTGCTTTACTATGTATGTGACCTTTAAAATTTGGGCTTTGGAATTCTGGAATTTTATGGTTCAAAGTTCTCATGGATTCAAGTTTGACTTTTTTAAAAGTTTTTCTTTTCTGGAAGACTTCTTCATGGACAAATGTTGGGGTTTGGATGTTCTTACCAAACTGTAATTTATACTCGCTTCTTTATTTTTCTTTTATTGAGTTGCTGTTTTGGGCAGTTAGCGTGGTTCAGAACTCAGTGTCTTAGTGAGGACGGAGGTTTCATTGATTGCTCTTTTGATAGATAAATAGAAATCTGGATTTAGAGGCCTTGATTTGATAAGTAAATATTTGGAAAGGTATTCACACAAAAGTCTAATTGGTTCAATTACCAGGTGAATATGAAGACGAGTTGTCAACAAATATGATTTGTATCCAACAATTGGTGTCCATGTCAGAACTTGTCCCTTGTTTTGTTGTCTACTTATTACAGTTTTATTAAGTTTAATGATGAATATATTTCAATGCAAACAGCTGAAGACACTAAGTTTATTTTTTCTTTCATTCATTCTTTCAAAATAATTGTTTTTTCTGGATTTGACATAAATGTAAGGGTTAGAAATAAAAGTGCTGGATATCCCTGGTCTATAAACCTGTTTTGCAGTTGAAAACCACTAGATCAATTTAATAATCTTCTGTATTGAAATTAGAAGCTTCACCTTGCTCTACTCTTTTGACAGGAGATCAGCATTTCAAGTTTATGTGATGTCATGAATCTGTATATTTTTCTGCGTGATAATTCTGCACTGTTTTACTTCTTGCTTGAACTTTTTTCCTTGAGTATCCTTTTATGCATTTTTGCTTTTGTTATACATGTTGCATTGGTCGTTTGCTACATGTGGATCTTGGAAGATTGTGATTCTCTCTTGAAGTCACCTTGCTGTGATCTGTAGCAATTTTTGTTTATAGTGATATAACACAAAGCTTGCCATTCTGTAGAATTAGCATTAACTGGGTGGAAATTTGCTTAACGTAAAAGTTTATATGCAAGAAACCTGTCTGAATTATGAATTGTTATTTTCACAATTGATTGCTGCACCCAATGCATTATATTCACTGATCTTTTTTTCACTTTTGGCTAGTTCAATATTCATGTCTTGAAGTTTATCCTATGCAGTCAAAGCTTTGTTACTTGCGAAGTGCTGATCCCCAACAGCTTGTTTCCTTAAAAGAAGAGGCGTCAGAAGTGGGTGGGTAAGTTGTCAGATTGGTTGTGTATTTTTGTGATATGTTTGTTTGACACTGACATTGCAAATCAATATAATGAGGTCTACTCTCTCTTAACAAACTTTTCCCTGTTACAAGAAAGCTTGTCTAAAACATACTTGAAACACTGGCATTGAAGTCAGTCCCATTTCAAAGCACCATAGGAACTTCCCCTAATGAAGGAAACACGCAATATTATAGCACCTCCTATCTTGTAGTAGGCTATTTCTTGTATCCTTTTCATACTCACAGTTACAGGAAAGCATGTATAAATTGTTTTCGATATGTGTGTTTTGAACAAGTCAAGTATCTAGATGGAAACAGATTAACTCTTCTGTATTCCCAATATTGCTAGTTATAGATGATACATACTAAGGTAGATAAAAGATCTTTGCCATTTAGGTTCTCAAAACAAAGGTAAAGATTGTTTAGCCTCCAGATTTTATAAAAGCTTCATGTAAAATTTGATACATCGGGATTTTAATTAATACATCAAGGACGTGTTTTACAGAAAACACTCCAATTCAACCAACCTGGGTTTGTCCACTATTATAGTATGGGATCGCATGTATAAACTATAAATAGATTGTGAAGACAAAATGAGCAGGCTTTTCCGAGTATAATTATGGACACGGTCAATTTTGGAGATGGAGTAGGTCTATGTGCATATTCTTGTTCTTTGGCATCGCAAACTATGCAATGTTCAGATTTTGCTTATTGTCTGATTGTTCTATCTCTTACATTTATCATGTTATGATGATCTGAGGTTGTAAATTTCCTTAAGAACAGCTATGCATATTTTTGTCATTTTGAACCATTTGAAATTAACTCCTGCTTTTTTATTTTTGTATGTCATATAGTTACTTCATTTTGAATGGGATTGAGAGAGTTTTTCGATGTCTAATTATGCCGAAGCAGAACTATGTAAGTGGGACCTTTCATTTTTTTATGTTGTGATCACCAAGTAAGCAATCATTAGCTCTTCCATATAGTTGCCTGGTTGATGTTTTGATTTATGGTTAATTAAGGTTAAGATTGCATTGAGACTAGAGTTACGAGATTTACTACATCACAACATTTTCATGCTTTCAAATGCTTATATGGGTGTAGGAAGAAAGAAATAGCATTTTTTTTACTGAATTCGTTTTTATATTCCAGCCAATGAGTATGACGCGAGGTTCATATCGTGAACGAAGGGAAGGACATACAGATAAAGCAGTTGTTATAAGGTCCTTTTTCGTGACTTCATTATTCCAGTGTTATTGTTAATTCCTTGTACTTCTTATTGGTTTTGCAATGTTTTTCTGAGTAGTTGACAGTATTATCAAAGAGTTATGCAAAAGTCACAACATTGTTTGAAGTCTTAGGTAATTAATTTTTTATCAACTTAAGTTAAAGATGGAACACTTAAGTTGCTTGGTAGTCATTACATTTTCCTCTAGTTCCTGGGTTTCATCTAAGTTGGATGTTATTTTCCCCTTAGTGAAGCTTTTAAGGGCCAAACAATACTTTTTTTAACCAGTTATGTACCACACACCCTCTACCTATCCAACAGTCTTTCTGATATCTGAATGAACAGCTTTTGGGCATTCAGCAATAACCATTTTTTTCCTTGCCTCAACTGCCTAATGAGAAGTACTTAATTGAGAAAACAGTTACTATCTCTTTGTTCTTATTTCTTAACACTTATTGCACAAAAGCTTCGGCTGTTCAAATCCTTGGGTGATGTTTGTGCCCATTTGCGTATTTTAGTTTAAATACTATAGATTGAAATTATTTGGGTTCCCTAGCTCCTTATAATCTCAAGTTGGCACAAAACTTTATGTGGCAAGTTCTGAGGTTGTACTATTGGCTACACTAATTTATGAAGCAAGCTCTTATGACCATATGCTGAAGGCTTGTTAACAATACCAAGTCTGCTGTCAGCCCCACACCTCCTATTTGTTAGGAAGTAAAAGTCACCTGGACTGCATGTTTCAACAAATCCAACATAAGCACCAAAAAGATATGCAATGCGTGATTATAATTAATGGCAAACGAGTAATGTAGTTTCATGTGATTAATTCATTCCGCATTGGTCGCTTGTTAACTTTCCAAGGGATATTACTCTTTACTTGATAATTGTCTACCTCATTGTGTGGTAGTTGCTTATGACACTTAAAGTGTTCATCATAACTAGAGGTGTTACTTGCCCCCGGCCTTTCTATACAAATTGTTGTGACATGAACTCAGAAATTGTTTTCCTTCAATTCTGCACTAGTTCAAGCTAGCTGGTCTATCTCCTCCTCAAGGCTGACTGATGCAGAACAAGAAGTTATAATTCCTATTTCCCGGTTCCATTCTGGGGTAAATGTAAGAAGTGCAGGGTGGATCATGTGTGGATGTTTGATCCTAAAGCTACCTTCCAATCAATCAGTTGATCTGTCTTAAAATACCATGTAACTTCCAATTAGCTGTCCCAGATATGGCATTGTATTGATTGTCTGGTAGTTCTCTTGTTACCTGTATTTATAAGTTCATTATGTTTGTTACTGCCTTGTCTTATAACATGTCAGACCAAATGTCTTCTGAATATGGATCTGTGTTCCATCTGTCGTTAGGAGAAGTTTGTCTGGAAAAGCTCTGCACCTATTACTTTGTCAGTTTCCTGTGGTCTCCAAAAAATATTGCTTGTAAAATAATGGTTTGTTATCTGCAATTTCTTGTTGACAGAATGTAAAGTTGTTGCTGTTATTGTTTCATCTTCAAAAATATGTTTGCTTTGGCTATGCTATATTATTCTTACTTGGGCAATTGTTGATTCCCATTCCAGGTGTGTAAGAGAATATCAATCTTCATTGACAGATCACTCTTCAGTAACAGTTAGACTATATTATCTTCACAATGGAAGTGCCAGAGTTGGATTTTGGTAAGCCAGATCAATGTTTATTTCTATGTAAATAAGATTTTTGGGTTGCAAGTATGGAACCAGATTTGAATCACATGTTTCATTTTGTTTTTGCAGGGTAAGAGGAAGGGAGTACTTGCTTCCTGTTGGCATTGTGTTGAAGGTATTGTGTTGCATACTAATCCTTTCAAATATTTGCCATGCCTTTTGCTTATGTTGGATCTTCACCTATGTAAAGGAAAAACTACTTCATTAGATAATATAACCTTCCATTCTTTTGCTGGATTCTTTTGCTCTGGTTATTTTTCTAGCTTACAATTATGGCTAAATATTTTGGCCTGTCTTGCAGAATATTATGATTGACATCAAAATCAATGTGCTTTCATGCATGGGGATAGAAACTTTACACTCTGCTACATATTTTGATAAGCACACTCTATTGTTTTTCTACTTCTGTTGATATTTTCAAATTCTTGGATTAGCTGTTTAAGTCTCTTTTTTTTATTATCCACAACATAGGTTTTATGAGATGGGGACATTGTATATAAGCAACATTTGAATTGTTATATTGGACATAGGGAAATTATAGGGAGATACGCCCCTTGCTCTTTCTGAAACATAAAAAAGAGGAAAAAAGAACAGAGATAGGAATTATGTCTCAGTCGCCTGGGATTTTAAATTAGTAGCTGATATAACTGTCCAAAAAATCTGAGGAGATAATGAGGATTCAGAAACAATATTATTTAGCGTGGTATTGCTGTGAACTTAACTTCCAGCTCATGTGCTTGGTGTAGAATAGGTTTTCCACTTACAAAGATTTCAGTGGTCATACTATCTAATGGACATTGTGATGCCTTTTCCATAATTTGCTTATTTTTTGGCCTCAAACTCTTGTCAACAGGCCCTTGTTGAGACCACAGACCGGGAAATTTATGAGAATCTGACAAGTTACTACGATGAGAAATATGAGAAGGTAAAAGGAGCTGTTGGCTCTCAGCTTCTAGGTGAAAGGGCAAAAATTATTCTCGATGAAGTTCGGGATGCGTCTCTTTTCACTCAGGATGACTGTCTGCAGCATATTGGTACTCACAATTGCATTAGTATTAGCATTACTGTGTAGTTCAATGGGTGAACAAATTTTGATTTTACTCATCATGTAGGGGAGCACTTTCAACCTGTTGTGGATGAGTTGGAAAACAAAACTCCATATACTGTAAGTTAAATTAAATTGACCTCAACTCCAATCTGCCAAAAAAGGAAAATATTTTGTAACAATCTCTGATATTAGTTTATGAGAATTTATCTCTTTAAGTTAATGTGCCTGTTTATGTTAATTATTTCACTCATTCTATTTTCTGTGCAGGTGGCCCATGCTGTTTTGAAAGATTACATGTTTGTTCACCTTCCTAATTTTCACGACAAATTCAGTCTGCTGATGTGAGCTACAATCTCTCCCTCTCTCTTCATTTAATACATGCCCTATAAATTTTAGCAATGTTGCTACCTTTCTCTGCTTCTAAACTTATATTTTCTTTCTTTGGTTTATTGTTCAACTTCCAATTAAGTTTGTGTTTAACTTCATTTCTTTAGCTTTATGTTGCAGAAACTTTTCTCTTTTGTCGATCAGACTTCTGCACCAGACAACCCAGATTCCTTGCAAAATCAGGACATCTTACTTCCCGGGCACCTGATGACCATTTATCTCAAGGTATAAAATTTAAATTGGAATTTGTAGAAATAAATGTTTGGCATGTGGTACAGTTTTTGGTTTCATAGCTTAAAGTAATAGGAGCAAAAAATGTAATAGCTAAGTGAAATTGAGCTGGGCTAAGAGTGAAGAAGCAGAGAGGTAGAAGAGAAATGATTTGGGCTTGAGCAGTAGAAAAAGATCAGGCATTAAAACATCTGACTGAAAGTATGTCCCTAAATTATAATGGAGAAAAACGATCAAACTGAAGCTAGTTGAGTTCAGCTGGAAACCAAAAGTAGCTAACATGCATCGACTATGAAGGAGGTTCTTGTTTTTTAACTGAATCTTAAGAGGAGGCTCGAGTTTTTAACCATGTTGAGGATGACAAGCTTTTAACCAAGCTGATTCTGTTTGAGCTCTATGTTTTGTTGTTTATTACCCTTTTTACATATTGTTGTGAAATTGAAATGCCATGGTTTTTTATTTAACGTCAATTTATTATATTGTTGTATAGCTATCATTACCTGATTTGAAATTTGCATGAATTATATAGAAAAATAAATTGGTGTTATGTTGTTGCACATTGAATAGTACAAATATGGAAGTGGGAGGTATTCAAGTATGGATATTTTAACAATAGTGTTTGACAATCAGCGTTTCTAATATATAAATAAGCCTCACAGGTTGTGGGGTGTCGTTAAATTTTCTTCACATGGAAAGTTTTCTAAAATGTTTTTTTATATTCTAGCTCTCTTTAATGAAATCCTAAATTGACTGAAGTAATACCTTTCTTTGGTTGTAGGAGAAACTAGAAGACTGGTTGCGTAAGGCGAAATCACTTGTTCAAGATGAGCTAAAAAAAAATAACACTTTTAATTTCTTGGCAGGTATCTCAACTTCTTGCCTTCTGCTTAGATAATGCTCTTGAGTCTCATAATTTGATCATTATTTTATGTGAAGTACATATAATATTTGCATCTTTTGGATTAATCTTTTTAGTTTTCCCTTCCTAGTTCATCTCCATTTACAACTCATCTTCTATGTAATGGAAAAGGGATTTCATGATATATTTTTGAGACTTGTGATTATAGTGCCTGCTGTCACTACTAGCAGGGTTGCAAATTTGCAAGTAAAAGATAGTACCTCGCTGTTTTGGGTTTCCTTCTTCTTTTTTGTTGGTATTAAAACTTTGGTTCTTAAAGGGAAGACATGGACCAAACTTATGGGCTTGTAGCTAATAAAATTATAACAGGAATAAGCAAACTGATCTCCTAACTGGTTCGTAATGTAAATTTGCAGCCACACATGATGAATCTATGAATTTTAAATAATCCAATTGTATCCATTTAAGTCATTGGCACTGAGTTCATGTGACTTTGTGCACAACTAATTGGATAACATTTTGCCCATCTTGTTGAACTTATTTTGATGTACAGACTTAAATATATTGTTGAGGGAATAGAAGTTCTTATATCAATGTTGTTCTTTCTGTTGCTTGGGAGATTGCAGTAGGAGATGTCAGGAAGGTCATGGATAAAAATTCCCCGGTAACAATCAGTACAGCTGTGGAGTCTATGTTGAGATCTGGAAGACTGGCTACGCAAACAGGTCTTGATTTGCAGCAGGTATGAATTCACGGGCAATGACCCATTTCTTATCATTTAAAACTTCCAAATGTGCATTCCACAATGAGGATGCAGTTACATGGAACCCAGATATATATTCACCCAGTGACTTCATTAGAAAAGATATGGAATTGTGTTACATGGTTTAGTTATGGTTCTAGTGATGAGATGATTGTTTTAACTTTTCTCACTACTGATCTTTACAAATGAATTTGTCTTCTCTTTTTATTGTTTTTGATGAGGTTTTTGATGGGATCATTTTGCTCAATTTCTTGTGTTTCTCTCTCTGTTATTTGCGCTAAAGTTGGATTCTTGTTCTTCATTAGAGGGCTGGTTACACTGTTCAAGCAGAGAGGCTCAATTATCTGCGCTTTCTTTCTTTTTTCCGTGCTGTACATCGAGGAGCTTCCTTTGCTGGTGGTCGCACAACAAGTGTGCGGAAGTTGCTTCCTGAGTATGTGTTTTGATTGCCAATTATCTGGTAACTTACATGGATTTCATAGTGCAAGTTCAATTTTTACTTATCTGTTTGTTTGTTTGATTTTGTGTACAGATCATGGGGTTTTCTTTGCCCAGTCCACACACCTGATGGGGAGCCATGTGGGTTGCTGAACCACATGACCTGTTCTTGTCGTAAGTCAACGTTCTACCAAATGTTTTATTTTTATTGGATTTGTCTACTTTTATTAAATGTTCAATAAAATGTGAAGCAAATGGTATCATTTTCAGAATTTCAGTTTTTTATTATCTCCACCGGGAAATGTTTTTTTTACTGAGGCTTGTGATAGCAAAGGTGATTTCAGTTAAGGTGTTCAACAGTTGCTGCATCTGAGTTACCTGGATTCCTTTGTCTATAATTAATGTGACCAGATTATTATAGGCTTTTTTTGGTCATTAAAATATTTTTATTGCTTGAAAGAACATGGGAATCTGACCAATTTGTGTTCTATCATACCTTGCATTTAAGTTCATTTTAGTTGCTACTAGCTGGAGATTCTTTTTATTGTGTTGATTAAGAACATCTCCCATAACTAATTTATGAGCTTATTTATCAGATTTCCATCTAATTTGCTTTTCTCATGTATGTTTGTCAGGTGTTACATCATATTTTGATTCGCAAGGAGTTGTTAAAGATTTTTTTGATATAAGAAAATCTATCCTTGGTGTTTTGACCAGTCTTGGAATGATTGCTTCATTGCCAAAGCTTGTTCAAGCTGGCCCTCCTAAAGCTCTTTCTGTTCTTTTGGATGGTCGTGTCATTGGCTCTCTTCCTTCCAGTGAAATTGAGAAAGTTGTTGCTCATTTGCGAAGATTAAAAGTGTCAGCGACTTCAGCGGTTTGTTTTTACTGAATTTTTCTACTGGTTTTTACCCAAGATTTCTTCCTCTACTCTCATTTACAAGAAAAAATATTGCAGATACCTGATGATATGGAAGTTGGATATGTTCCTTTGAGCATTGGTGGTGCATATCCAGGTTTATACATCTCCACATATCCTTCCAGATTTATTCGCCCTGTTAGAAATATTTCTATCCCTTGTGAGGAAAGTCAAGATATTGAACTTATTGGACCATTTGAACAGGTGAGCACAGAATTTAGTTTTCTGTCAGATTAATAGCTTCTACTGACAAAGTTTTGAATTGTTGGGGGGAGTGAACTGTTCTTCTAGTAGCAGTTAGAAATAATAGCTGACTTGTTCATCAATGTCATGTTAGGTTTTTATGGAAATTAAATGTCCAGATGGTGGAAATGGTGGAAGAAGTAATGCCTTTCCTGCAACTCATGAAGAAATTCACCCAACAAATATGCTCAGTGTGGTTGCTAATCTAACACCTTGGTCAGATCATAATCAAAGTCCACGAAATATGTACCAGTGTCAGGTTTCTGCTTGCCTTTTATTTATACTAGTCCAGTATGTTTAGTTTAACAACATTTTATTACTGTCTTATGTACTTTATCTTTAACATTTCAGTTCTTTTAATGCTTATTGTAGATGGCTAAACAAACAATGGCTTTCTCT
>Ga0325402_1000974_pt1 | contig 22215 bp, 9 predicted proteins | sample PopdelMetagenome_22_FD_207212 | JGI IMG/M metagenome (GOLD analysis project Ga0325402, IMG submission 207212) | Populus deltoides microbial communities from Bellville, Georgia, United States - Xylem-PdKOR-R3 | ecosystem: Host-associated > Plants > Phyllosphere > Stem > Wood/Secondary xylem...
ATACGAGAGAGATTGAAGGATTTGATAGTTCTTATTCGCCACACATCTCTCATAATTAGATTATACATCATGAAACATATTAATCTTGATTATAAACTAACTAGTGGAACAAGGCTAAGATTAAGAAAATATTTGGGAATGCGGTGCAAACCGCGATCCTAAATTTTTATTTTTTGTTAAAATTTAATATGCCTTATACGTTTTGGATCATTTTAATGTGCTGATATCAAAAATAATTTTTAAAAAATAAAAAAATATCATTGACATGCATTTCGGCATAAAAAGTTATTTGAAAAACAACCGCTACCACACTGCCAAGTATCCTCAAAAAGACACATATTCATCCTAGATAAATAGTCTTATATAAAACAAACCCCATCATTTTCAATTAAATCGTGGGATCAATCTCAAATTCAATCAATTTTTTTATAAAATTAGTTCTTTAAAAGGATCAGATGATTGTTATAACTAACAGAGGTCCGAAAGACTTTTAAATTAGGATTGTAAAATACTGTTTGAATCATTTTTGATATTTTTTTATTGCTAATTTAATTTTAGATTTTATGTACCTCTACATCATAATAATATATTCTAGATGGATTTTAAAATAAATGAAAGTTATCATAAAATAAATCACATGTTCCCTTTAATTCATCAAAAAGTATATATTAGTCTATATAACATAGTTGTAAAACTCACCTCGAAGGTCGACCCGAGACAAGGCACATGTCATAAGTCGGGAGGGTCATCCCTTAATTTTTTTTTTAAGAAAATAAAAGAACCAAAATGATGTCATCTTGATAAAAAAAATTCATCAACAGGTTAAGGGTTGGGTTTTTACCAGATTAGCGAGTTAACTCAAGTTTTTGATCGAGTTTGCCTAGTTTTTTTCTTCTTTTATTTTTCTCTTCAACTCAGACTAGTCCAAGTCTCAGGTTAACAGATTCCAAAGTTAATCCATCAGGTCAATCCAGAGTTTACAAGTATATTTAATAGTATTAAACCTAGTTAAATATACTCTCTTAAGAGGACCAATGATGATGATTCTCAATTTAGATTCTTTTTCCCAAAGCGTATGCCTTCTTTTCATATCATATTTCCACATTAACAAAAAAAACTAAAAGAAAATGAACATTTATTGTAGTATTTTTATTGTAGCTTTAGACTTATTATCACTATAGATTAATGGAACAATAAAATTATAATTTTTCCCTTCTTAACAAAAGAATTGGTCTTGGCAATGAGGGTAATAAGGTCTTTTGTTGTTTTTAGTGCAATGAAATAACCAGAATGCTATTTTAAGCACAAAAAAATGAATTGGCATGAAGGGGCATTAATGGCTTTTCCTTTTTATAGCATAGTAAAATAACTAAATTTCCTTTAAAATCAATTTATCATAGGCTTGCATCCAGGGGCTCTTTAGTCTTTTTATTATTATTTTCGAGTTAGATCATGGGAAATTTGGTATTTTAGTAGACATTAAATATTATTTAATATTAAAAAGTTGTTGGTGCATTTTATTCACGCGGTCGCTCGTGGGTATGTTCGTGTTATTCGTGCGATGCATGCAGCGTCGTCTCCGCAGTGACTTTTTGAATCTTCATAGTGACCCCTAAAAATCACCGAGCGGCGCATGTGCCCAACTTCTTTTTGGTTTGGCGTCAGTAGTTTTTTCATATTTTTCCTTTTTTCTCTCTTCCTTAATTGATTTCTAGCCTTGTTGTGAAAAGTTTCAAAGCAGCCCTTCAATTTGTTTTTCTTTCAGAGTTGATCCCTGTTTTTTTTATTATAATTTGTTTTATTTTAAATAATTCATGGAATTGAAATTTTCTTTCAATTCCATCCTCCTTTTATTTGTTATATCTATTAGATTTGGTCCCCATTATTTTGATTACTATTTTTTTTATCATTTTCTTAATTGAATTTGATCCTTATTCTTTTAATTGCTATTTTTTTTATATCCTTTCCTATTCAAATTTTCTTTTTTAATTTTATCCCTCGGTATTTTGTTGATCGGAAACTTGGCTTCATGATATTTTTGAGTTTGCCTTCTATGAGGTGATTTTTGTCTCAAAATCCGAGTCACAAGTTTGAAAGGTTAGCACGAGCATAATTGAGTTTTTTTAGGTCCTCTTTGAAATTGATGTTTTTAGATCACATTTTTCTTCGAGGTTATCCTCAATACTATATGTCCTTATATTAAAAAAATTGTAAATGTAAAAAAAAATAGATTGTTTAAAAATTAATTATTTGGGTCAATTTCAATTTTAATATAGTTAGTCTCTTGGTCCTTTCTTTCTTTCTTTTGTTTTCTTTTTTTTCCTATAAAGTCTTTTTTTTAATTAACATGAGTGTCTTGGTCAGCTTATACGCACCTCAATTAATTTCACGAGCCCTGAAGTTAACAACAGTGTAAGTTTCCAGTGGCTTTGAGAGGACTCGAACTCGTAATCATTGAAAAGCAAACTCAAAACTTGACCAATTAAGCTAACCTTTCAAGATTCCTATAAAATATTTTTCTCATTTGGTTGTTATTTTTTCTGTGAATGGTACTATTAGTGTCATTAATTATTCAAATAAATTAATTCCCACGGAAGGAATTATATATAATAGAAATTGTCAAGGCTCTGTTTTTCTTGATTTGCACCGACTTGTTAACAAATATGGGGCCCTAAGAGATTATAATCTACCAAACTAATGATTAATATTTACATTTAATATTGCAAGAAGACTATATTGTTATATCATATCATGTCATATAACACCAATCCCTCTCCTCCCATTATAATATTGTCTTATTCTAGTCCTTGGCTAAGATTTAGACCCAAAAAAGCTACAAACTGTTGTAGCATTAGCGTGCCCTACTGCCTCCTCTTCACTCACTCTTCTCATTCAACTACATATACCACATACCCGAATACTTTTTTTTTAATTATTATTTTTAAATTCTTCACCTCTACTTCCCTTTTATTCATTCAACTTGTTTTGTTTTGTGTCGAGAGCGTCAAGACTAAAGAGACTGCCATTTTTGCACGCCTGCCGACTTGAGAAACACTTTATTGAAGATAATTTTAATGAATTCATACCAAAAAGAAAATGTTTGAGAATGTTCATACCCCATGCTGCGTGCTTGTTTACATGCTTCATTTGTAGATGACATGGCCCATGTATGATCTTGTGTCGCAATAGAAGAAACTTTGATAGTGTTTTGAATAGTTGTTTTTTAAAATATTTTTATTTAAAAATATATTAAATATTATTTTTAATATTAGCACGTCAAAACGATATGAAAACATTAAAAAAAAGTTTAAAACAAAAATAAAATTCAAAATTTTTAAAAAATGTTTTCTAACCGCAAATACAAACATAGTAGTAGTAGTGGCCCCTTTGATTTTGAACCAAAATTATGGTTATTCTTGACAAGAAATAAAATAATATTGTGCCAACTTCTTTTTAAAAAACTTGTTGGTGGCTTTAATGATATGATAATTATCTTGAGTCCATAGATTATCAGGTACATTGCATGCAGAGTAGCAGCACTAGATAGATTATGTTCCAAAAGCAATTGAACTTATCAAGCTATCATTTAGCATATGGTATTCCAATGATATCCTCGGAAACAAAAGCAGAGACTCGGTTTCAAGTTAAAAAGAAGAAAGAAAAAGAAATCGCCATAGAATTGATGAAATACTTGATTTTCTTCCCAGCTAGCGGGGCTCAAAGTGGGGATGAGCTTGAGCTCATTGGTTATTATATGGTCTTACACTGAGCTAAACAAAGCTTAGTTAACGTTTATGGGCTGTCCTAAACAATATATTCTCGCTTCCAAGTCCTTACTTTGATAGTGCATTAAAAAACCCATCATTCTGCTATAATGCTCTCTAATTAATGAGCCTCTCAAGCTACCTGAAGGGGTTTCTAATGAGCTGACAACCTATAATCTTAACCCCTTTTATATTCAGCAAACAAGATTCTGATTCTTTTTTCTGTAAACAACATACAGATTAGTACAGGAAAAGGAGATATTTAATGTACCAGCTAAATGCTAGTTTGCAGTTTAAACCCTTTCAGAATGTGCACAAGATGAAAGGCCCGCCCGTAAGTCAGTCTTGGTAAAGCACAACGAATTATCAATGAGACTGACAATGGACAAGAGAGGAGCTTCGCCTCAACAAGTTTTCAGACGCGAGAGACTCAAAACAAACCCATCTTATTAACCGAGGCTGCTAGCCCTGAAAGCTTCCCAACTTGTACTTCTAAAGTTCTATTCTCAGCCGTGAAAATTTAACAGAAACTTAATGCAGCAAGTTTTTTATTAAAAAAAAAATGAGAGGAAGAAAAGGCAAGACTTTCAGCAAATAGATAGCACAGAAATTAGAATCAACAAGCAGTTTCATGGCAGAATGACCGGCATACCACAATTAACAGGTCAAGAAGCCAAATCCAACATTCCAAGTATAGCAAAGAGAGTGCAGTATACATTACTTGAGCGTATGCAGTGAAGATTTTCAGCACCATTGCTGTTTCGTATACTGTTTACATGCTTTAGTGAGCTTAAATCATGTATACAATCCTAGGCAGGTCTGACAGTTAATCTGATTTTGATGTTCACATAACATGCCCAGCTAAATAACCTCAAAACTTTTAGTTGCAGCAAAACCAGTAGCATTCACTATGATAAGTCTCCTCCCAGTTCCACATGACCATCTCAAGTTTGCTCAACATATCTGTTGATAATATGAAAATAAAAATAAAATTAGCATTAAGAATAGGAAAACTTCAGAACTGATTATGACCTTTGTACCGCACTTCAATGAATGGCATGCCTGAGTTCTATTGAGTTTGATTTACACAGGTACTTTTCACTACTACATGCCGACTAGAAAAACTAAAAGGGCTCTTCTGGCCATTAACTTAATTTTGGCAATTGACTCTCTCCAGCAGTTGGCAAAGATAAATAGAAAAACAAGAAGCCTTTAAAGATCATAAGCTCATAAGAAAAAAGTTAGGAAGAACTAACGCATTAAAGAAATTTGGGATGCAGCAGCAACGAGTCAGACATAAAAAAGTTTATGAGCTATTAACTGTATGTCCTTACATATTTATTGTCCAAAGTTTCTCAGAGCCACACATAGGTCTGAAATTTTTAGGACATGGACTTCTTGCACACAAGTGAAATCATAAGTGGTGCATGCTTAAGCTCCAAGAGTGCAATTTGAAAATAGAAGAAATTCACTAACCATTGAAAGAAGAACCTGTCATGCAACCCTGCAAGTAGATGAAAGAACACAAAATGATTCAGACAACTAATGTTAGCAAAGACTGAATATAATACAGATAGTATTCAAAGGCGCTGAGATGTAGTAATGCCACAACTAATGCAAGAGTGGCTACCTTAGGATATGTGTATTGCGTGCTTCCATAGTTTGATGAAGGCTGTATTGGAGGTTCATATTCGAAGAGGAGTTATATGGTAATACAAGCAGCTACCAGTGAAATGGATCAGAGTTGAGAAAGTACTGTCATTTGGAAGTCATGCTTTATAGGTAATGTTGGTAGTTCTGCCATTTTAACATTGGGACTTTCAATAAGCGAACAGGTCGCTCATAGTTAAGGAAGAATCTATCAATAATACATGTTTTATATGGTGAAGCAAGGGTCATGACCATATTGATCCCTGTACCTTGTTTTGCCTCCGTGCAAAGAGTCTGATAGGAGAGCAGAAAAGCTGGGAGGCAAGGTCACACATGCAGCTTCTGAGTGATGAGCAGGTGCAGTTGCCCCAAGGGAAAGTGCACTGCAAACTTTCAATACTGGATAAAGACTGTATTGGACGATCACATATGCCGACAGGACTTGCATTGCTTAATTTCTCAGCAGTTCTGAATAAAGATTATAAGCATCAATTTCAATCTTACAACGTGAATTCTAATGTAATTTTAGATTATCTAAAGACACAAGTCCACTATCATGCATTAGCAGACATGATTTATTCATTACCTGTCCTGAATTCCATTTGAAGAGATATGCTCAGATGGAGGTGAAACATCTGATCCAAGTTTGCTGCTTGGAAGCCCAACATTTCTGATATCCTTCAAACTTTCCAGAGAAGAATAAAAATTGCAAATTACCAGTTGATTCAAATAGCCTTAATCTTATTGAAGATAATAAATTGCTATACAATCTGTGTTTGGATGTCTGGAGGATAAATTGGGTTAAGCAGTTTTTCTAGGCATAAACTTAGCATAATCCCTACAAAATAATTGGAAGATGGCTCTACCACAACTTTGTCCAACTTTTTGTTTCTTATACCTTAAAAGTATTCCAAATGCTATACAACTGACGTGGAGTAAATATTTCATCAAAAACATTCGAATGATAGACAATCACACAGTAATAGGGTTCCAAAGGAAATTTGAACAAATCACGAATGGGTCATTCCCTTCCTTTATACCCTTACTGTTCATGTACCAAGCAGCAAATAACCTTATTCCAAATGGTTTTCTTTCATATCTAACTCTTTTTATATGCACTAAAGTCCTCCATAAAACATACCGGTATAACATTGGGAAGAGGAAGGCACACCTTCAAAAAAAATACACATGAATGCTTCAGAGTCAGAAAATGCTAAAAAGCACATGGCAAGCTTTTGGACCTACAAGTAATAAACGTAATTGATAGCAAAGCATAAAAAATATTTCAAGTACAAACAAGAGCTAACAACAAACAAATGAAAAAAGCTGGATTTTATATGTAGGTTTTCTAACTAATTTATTTGCAAGTCAAAAGTTTCATATTAAACTCAAAATACCCAACCATGCAACAACTAGCTTACGCATCATAGGAAAGAAATTTGTCTGGCCTAAACCATCTCTGTAACTAGCAAATACAGCTCTGCTACCTCTAACAGGGCATGCCTCCAAGCATGACACCTGAGGCCAAAAGAAAACCGGCTTGGAGATTTAGTGTTCTTCCTGTCAGATATAGACACATTAGCATATTCAACCAAGTCAATAAAGAAAGATAATTAAGATAAATTTATAGACAGTAAAATAATGTGATTAACATGGACTTCTCTGTTTACTAATGAATTTCAAAGCATAAAATTAATCAATCTAGATGCAAATGAAGAGGGTAATTCCAATTCCATTTCGGTTTGATTTTACCCACAACCAAAATGTAGCCATAAATTGGTATGGTCCATTGTTATAACATGAGGCCATAAAAATGGAATCCAACAAAAACAACACAAAAAAGGAAAAATCCCATTTTAAATCTAGAATCAAAACACAGAAATCCCAAAAACCATAAATCAATTTTATTAACTAGCATTATTAGACCATTTTAGAGAGAAGAAACATGAGCAACTAAAAAATAGAAAGAATAGGCGAATACACTAAAACCCACATAAATTTTGCCTTTAAAAGTGACAGTATTTTTTTTTTTTATCAAAGATGAGTTGCACAGAGGCCATTGAAGAAGCAGAGACCCAAACACCAAAAGGATTGTCTTTCATGCACCCATCTTGAATAAAGAGGCTGAGGCTGGAGAGTGTGACATGTTGATGATGGGAGAGAAGGGAAGATGAAGAAGAGAGAGTGATGTATCTGCCACTGCTCTTTCATGGTGATGGTGATTAGGGTTCCATCCTTCAGGTTTTGCGTTCCCGCCATTTCATGCACCCACAATTATAATCTCGTTAAAATCTTCATCATTCAATTTTTGTATGAGATTGACGGATCCTGCAAAGTTTATTTGGCAATATGCCAACAGAATTTTGATCACAAAGGCATAAAAGTCAAGAATTTCTCATCTTTCGTTGATGCCTTTCGCCACCATTGTAGACTAAGAAACAGTGAAAAGGAGAATGACCTATAAAACACAAATCATTAACCTACGTTTTAATATCTTCTTAACTTTGAGAAAACCCAGTGTTCTCAAGAAATGGAAGAGTCTGGAGTCTCTATTACTTCGAGAGACTGAAACCTTCGCCGAACTTGAAGATCAAATGGAAAGGATAAAAGGAACAATCATGGAGATCAGATGTTTCTACAGAGATAGAGGAAATACAGAAGGCAATGCTGCTTTTTCTAGCTAGGAAACTGAACTTAAGAATTTACATGATGACTTGGATGATCACATCAATTAGTTTGTTATTCAGATAGATCAGCAATATGGGTTGACATTGACAGATTGCTTCAGAACTGAATTGCATAAGGTAAAATCTAGACTTGCCGAAACCATTCACGGAATGGGAGAATTCATGAATTCAAGCACCATTGAAGTTGGGACGGGTAAAAAAAAAAAGAAAAGATAACAAAGAACAGTCTCATGAAAAAGTAGAAGTTCAGACAGAACTTGATTCAATGGCTGGTGAAGGAGAGAAGCAAGAGAATAAAGGTAACAAATAACAATCTCATCAAAAAAAAGGTCAGACATCTGCTGAGTCTTCCTCTGTCTCATTCAGATTAAAATAAAATAGCTTACCTTATTACCTTAGATCTTGCCTGATGTATTGTTGCATCTTCCCTGAAAATTACTACATAGCTAAGGGGAGATTGATTCGGTTGTTGGGTAGCCAAAGGTCTGATACAAGAAAAAGCTGGTCAAATATAGGAGGATGCAGAATAAAATATTAATGAACTGGTGAGCCAGGGAATGGTTCCAGTAGATGATGAACACCAAGAGAATGGAACTAAAGTCACTGTTTCCTCTCCTTAACGTGTGTTTCTTTGCAATAGCTACATAACAGCTCACCCCAATTCAGAATTTTCCATCCCACATAAAGCACGCTGTACTTAACTCCAGATATGACAAAAGTTGCACAGAGCTTACACAATATCTGACCCTGGTCTATATTCTTGTTTGGGAAGCAAGAACTTTCTGAAGATGGCTGGCTGAATTTCAAAAGGGCAAAATTTATGCAGGTGCTAGATATAGAAGATGCCAAGATATCAAGAGACTACAAGTTGAAGTAGAAGACTTGATTCACCTGACATTCTTGGATTGAAAAACAATGACATAAACAAGCTTCCAGGCGAACTTGGTAATTTGCGAGCGCTATGAGACTTTGGATATCAGAAGGTGTGGGGACTTGAAAGAAATATCAATTGAGATCCTAAAGCTTGTAAGACTGAGGCACTTCTAAATGTTAAAGAACAAAAAAAATTAGTGGGATGAAGCTACCAGAGGGAATAAGTAGATTTGGAAGTCTCCTCATCCTCACTGGTGTACATGCTGGTGGTGACATTGAAGGAGAACTAGGTAAGCTGACACAGCTCAGAAGGCTGGGAGTGATGGATGTTGCTGAAGAGAATGCAAGGAAGCTATATGCTTCCATAATGGAGATGCAGGGTTCTTTCCTTGTCTCTAGAAGCAAAATATAATTTTGACCAAGGGCAACTTGTCCTCTGGGATTCACTGTCACCACCGCCTCTTCTACAAAAACTTTGGCTAGAAGGACCTCTAGAGAAAATACCAAACTGGCCTGGTTCAATCAATAGTCTTACAAAGCCAAGGCTAGGTTATTCACATTTATCTGAGAATCCAACATCAGTTTTTCAGGTCCTACCTAATTTGAAAAATTTAATGTTGTGGTATGCTTATGATGGAAGGTAGCTGGGGAAAGACTTCTGCAAGGCTGGCGGATTTCCCAAGCTTGAGGTTCTCATCATCGCTTTTCATGTTCTTGAGGAATGGACCTAGCTTGAGAAGGGAGCACTACCAAGATTACAGTACCTTCACTTCCATAGCTGCTCACATATGAGGATGCCCCCTGAAGGTTTGCAATTTGTCACCGCATTAGAGCAATTGCTTTTACTGCCTTTGCTTGATGAACATGCAGAAAGATTGAATCCTACAGCAATGGTAGCTTTTACAAGATTAGGCACATTCCAAAGAAAACATTCATCCCTACATCAGTGGTAGCTTTTATGTTCAATGAGCAATTCAGCACTTTCCCCCACCCTCCACCCCCCAGTGACAGATGAATATACAGTTTTATGCAGGTTGGTTCTAATTTACATATTAAACAGTAGTGTATTCAGAACAGGCCACTATTTTCAGTAACCTCCTTTCATTAATGTATTCATGTGTTAATGTCATCTATCTGATACCTATCATAGTTAAGGGGAAATTTTGGCAAGTGCTATTTTGAGATTCATGGTGAATTAAACAGCTTGATACCAAACATTTTACCATATATCCAAAACCAATCAGATCCTAATGCATGAACCAGCAGAAAAAGAGCACTAAGTTGCATTTTACATCATTACAGTTGTTTTGCATGACTCAGTCCCCATAAAAGTGTTAGCAAAAGAGTTTTTTGTTATATCATTGCTGTCATCATCGTTGTTGTTGTTGTTTCTTGTTTTAGTCATTGTTACCATTGTTCATGAGAATGTGGAAACAAGAGACTGAGCACAAATTATTGAAACTCCCCCCCCTGTAAAGGCGTTGGTTGAAAATATACACAACACATGTTACTCTTAAGAAAATATAAAGGATGCTCTGAAAGGCATGCGCACAAAGAGACTATCTTTATTTCAAACCAACTATTCCAATTCAAAATACATCCATCTAGACAAGTAACAGAAATGTAAAGGAAAGAAAAATCTGCATTCCAGTTTGAGCCAACTTTGCTAATATTCATATTGTTTTTTTTAAATCATAATGAGCTTTTGAATGAGAATGTGGTAGTTAGCTCTGACCTTTATCATAGATTGCTAGATGGTGGAAATAAACAAAGGCATCAGGAGTGGGAATCTGGACCGATTTTAAAAGGAATTTTCAGTAAAACGTATTTATCTTTTCAGCTCCAACCCAACTAATAGCGGGCATTTTCCTTCAGCATTTGTTATATATGACTCACCATCCAACCTCCTATCCCCATCATAAATGTTCGAAAACATAAATTTGTAAGCGCCACATTCATCTCATAATTGAAAAGCTTCTGGGTTACAATTTCTCCCAACTTAGAATTCCCATTACCATTTACACCATGGCATCAATGCTACCTGCATGCCAGAATCCAATGGTTGCTTCAAAGACAATAACATATGTTCCACATCCCCCTCCATCCGGAGAAGCTTTGCAAAGTAAAAATAATGCTCAATTCTATCGTGGGAGCAAAACTCATCCTGTCATCCTCCTAAAAATCTCCCAGCCATCTTTAACCAGGCAAATATGGCAACAGGCAAAGAGAGAAAGTAGTCTGATATGGTTTAAACCCGATTTATAGTATCTCCTAAAACATTTCAAAAGCTTGGGAAGCAAGGACGTGGAAGCCAAGACCTAAGCTAAGATTATTGAATTTGTAGGAAAGTATATTTCTGTTCGGGATAGTCTTAAAGACACGAAGCCCCAAACCCACAAAACCACGCTAAGAATACATATCTATAAGAGCAGGAAGAACCATAATATTTTATTCAAATCCATGTCCATGGTACATAACCATGCATCTCAGTAGCATACCCTACATTTTCCAACCGAGTGGCTACCACCAATACACTAGAAATCAACACAGAATCTGGCTACTTACCTTCCAAATTCTGACTCCTGTAGAAAAGCAATGGCTTCTTGTATTCTCTAGACTAAAATCAGTTATCAAAGTAGACCATATTACTAAATCAGATAAACTAAACTTCTAAATACACCATATGTGCAGAATTCATGCACCTAAATCTTGAATACATGCTCAATCACAAAACGCAGTGCCTACAAACCACTTTTGAAGCACAAATTCCTTGGCCAACTTACAGCAAGCTAGAATCCAATAGTCCCCGAGATTAACCCAACAAAAGTATTCCCAACTGGTTTATGCTTTCCACTGCATCTCACTTCGTTAAAAAATTGCAACCCTTTATACAAAATCCTCATAGAATTCCACTATACTAAATCCGGCTCAAACCCCCCCCCCCCCTCCCCAAGAAAACACCCTGCTTGCTTCACCAACAAAACCCATTTTTCAAAAAGATGGCACTACGAAACACAGAATCCCATTCCAACCTAGAAACTATTGCTGCTCCTCCATGAACAATTCTGAATACATCCCCATAGACATTCATATAATTAGCGACGTAAAAGTAAACTATCAGGCTTGATTTCACCATTAACAATCTTTATCTTTATTAATAATGCATTTTCAAATATGTGAGCCTGTGCACAAGCTCTGATCATGGAATTTCCATAGCAAAAGCTACTTTGAGGAGTTTTATCGAACATGTTAGGAGTATTATGTAGGGCAGAGGTGGATGGGTAATTGAGAGTTGTAAGCGAAGAGTGAGATTGAAAGGTCATTTACAAGTTACTTTGGTATGCTCAAGTTGCCATGATGCTTCGCAGAAATATATAATTGAAATAGAAAGACAAGCAACAAGCGCGTTTGTAGTCCAACGGTTAGGATAATTGCCTTCCAAGCAATAGACCCGGGTTCGACTCCCGGCAAACGCAATCTTGCAGAGAATGAGAATCCCCATTCCCAAAAAGTAAGTCGCAAAATATTTTTTAATATTTATTATATTATGAAAAAATCTTGGCGGTCGCTCTACTCTTAATTAGGTATTCCCACCAGAAAGTGAAATGACATGCTTCCTCTTCGTATCTTAACTGGGCAACCTTCTCTTGCAAACAATCCCTTCGTCGCTAACACCGTAATGTTGAAAATGATTTATTAACATTTAATTTTAAAAACAATTATTAAAAAAATTAAAATCAAATCTAATAAATAAAAAAATTAAAAGACAATAAAATTGAAAAAAAAATAATTTCAAAAATTACTTAAAATAAAATAAATAGAAATAAAAAAAATATTAACTAAATCTAATAGATAAAATATATCAATTAAAGAAAATAGATAAGAAAAAAACAAATAACAATTAAAAGAATAAAAACTAAAATTGATATAAAAATCAAATTTTAAGGGAAAAAATTAAAAAATAAAATATTCAAAACAAAATATATAGTAATTAAAAGATTGAGGATTAAATTCGACATAATCAACAAATAATAATATAATCCACAAATAATAAGATAATTTTTATTTTCTTATAACTTCTTAAAAGTGTTTTCTATCTAAAATAAAAAATATTTTTTTATAAATCAAGTTAATTTTTTTTTTTTAAATGTTTTTCATTCACTAACTTTCTAAAGTAGTTTTTAGAAAACTATTTTCTATGAAATAAACAAGGCTTAATAACTTCTCACCCCATCTTTACTATGACACCCACTTCTAGAGTGAGTCATTATTTGACATATAATCATTAACAAAAAAAACTAAAAGATGAGCGGTTTTTATTATAACCCTTCTCATAAAATATTATTTATTAGAATAGTATCTCGTTTCTTTTTTTTTTCTCAATTTATGTTTTTTTGTCAATTTCAATTCCATCATTTAATATTAGTTTTATTGGAGATTGTACTTCATAATTTTTTTAATTTATTTTTATGAGGTTATTCCAATCTCATAATCTGAACCGCAAATTTAATAAGTTAACTCGATTGACTTGAGTTTTTTCTCTTTTTCTAATTGACTTTTTTTTTCAATTCCATCCTTCAACATTGGGTTGATTGAGAAATAGGCTTTGCTATTTATTTCATTTTGCTTTTTATGAGGTTATCCTTATCTCATGACTCTCGATTACGGATTTGGCAGGTTAACCTAAGTTGACTCCAGTCATTTTTTATGTTCTTTTTAAACCAAATCTTTTTTCAATTTCATTTTTCAACATTATGTTGATTGGAAATTGAGTTTTATAATTTGTTTCAATTTATCTTTTATGAGATTATCTTCATCTCATGACTCTCGAGTACGGTTTGAAAAGTTAGCATTTCCAAAGTCATCAGGGACATTAAAGGTATCAACCAAGTGATAATTCTGGTAAATCTATAAGTTTTGGTCATTAAAGTTATAGTTAGCATCATAGAGTTTGGTGTTAGCATTATTGAGTTCGATAGTAGCATAATTAGCAATATTTTATGGAAAAAATCATATAATTTATACTTGTCACATGCATGTTTTTAATTATGTTCATATGAGACACATGTTAAGAAATTATTAGTAGGTGAGGCCAATAAATGAGTGGTTCTGAAAGTATAAATTTTGGTGGTAGGGTTCAAATATCAATTGGGCATGAACAAGCTAAAGTTTTTACAATTACTAAACAGGATGCTCAATCATCAAATACAGTGATGTCAGGTCCTCTTCATGAACGAGTTTAAACTAGTTCTATATATTTTTTATGTCACAATACTTTGCTATCCTATTTAATAAACCTTATTTGTAAGAATTCTCTTATTTATTAACACTAAACTTGATGAAAAAATAGATATAGAATTTGTATATGACTCCTACCAGTAAACTTACTATTGTTGGATTTTGATATAATATTGGGAATACATTGATTGTCTTCTTATTATGTTTCTTTAGATTATTGGAGTAAAACGATGATATTTAGACCACCGAGTAAATCAAAATTTATATTAATTATAAAAGGTTTAATTGGGTCACTATTCATATAAAATTTTATTTTGGATAAAAGAGTAATGTTTATTATGAATAGTCATTTGATTTAACATTTTTATAATTAACACAAAGTTGCATAAAGCAATCATTTTTCTTCATAAACAATATTGGTGTATCCTAAGGTGAAACACTAAGATAAATAAAACTCTTATCTAGCAAATCATTTATTTAGTTATTTTAACTCTGCAGATGCCATTCTATAAGGCGTCATAGATATAGGCTTGGTTCCGGACACCAAAGCAATACAAAGTCTTATTTTTATATGGTGGTAACCCATATAATTTATAATAAAAAAATCAAGAAATTTCTTAACCACTAAAATTTGATCTGAATTTTATAATCAATAAATGGTAAGTTTTTTGGCAACCCATTATCATCTACAATATCCTTATGAGTCGTATAGAAATTTTATATCTATTTTTCATCAATTTAAGTGCTAACAAACAAAAGGATTCTAACAAATAGGGTTGTTTATTAAATCTCATGACAAAGTATTGTGATATAAAAGAATGAGTAGATCTAGTATCAAATAATACTCACATATTCAATAAACATATATCAAATATACCTAACACCATTGCATTGGATGACAGAGCATCTTATCTAGTAATTGAAAAAACTCTAGTTTGTCATTGCCCAACTTATTTTTGAACTTACCAATAAAACTTTTACTTTCACAACCTCCCATTTAGTAGTCTCCCCTGCACCTCTAATACGTTGGTAAAAATCACTTATAAGACAATTCCTTGTTATGTGTCTCATTTATTTGCCTATGACAAATATAAACCATATGATTTTTGCCATAAAATTAATAAAATAAAACTAATGATGCATGTACCAAAATCTATGGCACAGGCTGCAATGTTCTCTGACTATAATTATGTCAACCAAGATTACTAGATCTATCAAAACTACCACTTAGTTGATACATTTACTACATTGACAGCTTTAGAAGCATTGTCCCTTGCACAAATTAGCACTTCGTGCTTCTTGATAACTCTTCAGTCAAGCTTTCTTAGTCTGTTCACTAGACATTCTCATTTTAAATTCTCTAGTTTTAATAACTCTTGCATAGTCAATTGTAACTATGTAAGATGTAAAACCATGAGGCATAATTAGTTAAAACAACCACTCATTTAATCCCTGAACAAATCTCTTCACTCGTATCATCTCTATAAGAATGAGTTGACGATTATACTCAAATAATCTAATGAATTGCATTTCATATTCAGAAAATTATCATATCTCATTGCCTTAAACTCTTAAAGGTTTGTGCTTTCTAATCTTTACATTTTCATTGAGAAATTGATCAAGAAACAGATCATTAAATTCTTCATGTATTCATGCATGTGTCTCTGCAACCTTCTCATTCTTTTTAGGCTCATATCATGATACCACCACATCTCTTTTCAACTATAAAGATGTCTAAAGAACAACACAATAGTCTGTAAATCCTAAAGTGTCACACTTTTTTTGTATCTCATCCAAAAATCATTAAAAGTCCTCTAACAAATCGACACCATTAAAAGTTGGAGGTTTTAATTTGAGAAAATTGATTAATTCATTACTCTAAACTTGTTGAGGAATCAGATGTGCTATTTAGTTTCTTTATCTTTTCTATTCAATAACAATATCAACTATTTTTACACTACTTGAGTTACCCTATATAGTCCTTCAACTAAAACATTTATTGTAATACCACCACTAGAATTACTCTATATAGTCCTTAAATTAAAACATTTATCGAAATACTACCACTAGAGGTAGGTAACTCAGTCGTCAATGGTTGTGATACCTATTTCGCAAAACCACTAATCTTTTTCATGTGTTCACACTCCATACCTTTTCAGTGGGTTCATATCAAAGATTGACCACATTTCTTTCAAGATCAAAGGGCAAAAAACAAGCTTCTTGGTCTCCAAATTTGGGGAAACCACCAAAATCTTTAAAAATCAAGTTTGTTGGAAAACCATCATTGTAAAACCAATATATATACAAAGCTTGCAGTCGTAAAATGTACCCAAAACTCTTCCATTTTGATCAAAGGGCGAAGCTTTGATGAATAAGGATTAATCTTTGATTAAATTCATAAAAATCTTAGCTTGAAACCTTATAAATAGCCCTTAAAAATCAACCAAAAAAGGAGGAGAAAAAGAGAAGGGGAAAAAAAATAGGAACAAAAATAAAAGGAAAATATTGATAATGAAACCCTAAGTGTGAAGGTTCAAGAGCCTAGTACCAAGTTTCCTCAACTTTGAAAGAAAGCAACAATCTTGAAAAAGAAATGGCAACAACCATTGTTAGATCTTGAAGGGTATAGTAGATGATGTCCATAAGACACATTTCTAGCTTGTTCATGCATGTGTAATGATATTTCTAAGCATTTTTTGTATCGCATTGATTATGGTTTTGGTTTTGATTAGTACGTAAAATGTTGTCATTGTTGTTTAAATCTTGCTTGGAGTTGTTGTTGATATTGCTGGATGCTAAGACACTATATTTGTGACTGATTTTAATAAAATAAAATGATTTTTGTATTCTGTCAGATATAATAATAAATATATGAAGTCTTTTTAGGGCTTACTAATACATGTTATGATACTAATACATGTTATGAGTTTCTAAGTTTTGGTTAAGTTTTGACACTGACTAGGAAATATTGTCCTAACACTGGAAGGAAGGCACGGCAAATACATCATTTGCACGCCTCCACATGCACACATCAAATACATTATTTGCATACCATGCAAGCACACATCGAATACATCTTATCAATGATACCAATTTTAAATAATTTATAAATGCAAATATCCATCATTCATAATAATTCACAAAGATATATTTATATTAATTACTTAATTACTTGGAGTTATACAACATGTATGCAAACCATAATCTTGAATCACTTTCTTATAAAGAAGTGGTATGTGATGGCTTCGAATTATCTAAATAAAATCCAAGAATTAAATTGGAATTTCATCATTAAAAAAAAATAGAATTTAGTACTAATTTTTTCTACACAATTTCTTCCATATTTTTATATTTTCCTTCTAATATTAAAATTTCTTAAGATCTTTTACTCAAAATACACCTGTTAAACTAAATTATATATTAAGTTATTCCTATTTTATTTTCAATAAAAAAAAACTCTATGTATATATTACTCTTCACATTAATCAATTCAAACAAACTCATAACATACAAGCTAATCTCTTAAAAACTTTAAAATTTCAACAAATTGATGTAAAAAGAAAGACCTATAAGTATACTTATAAAACAATTAGAAAAAAAATGAAAAAAACTAATTCAAAAGATAAGAAAGATAAGGTTTATATTATCAATTTGTACGCTAGGGTTTGAAGAGAAATTGCAGGACAAAAAAAAGGTAAAAAAATGAACGTATGAAGAGGTGCCCATATATATATAATACCAAAACTAAGACTGGGTTTTTCTCATCTACTGAGAATCCAGCACTAGTTCTTCAGCTCCTACCTGATCCAAAAATCCAACCTTGTGGCATGATTACGATGCAAATAAGTTAAGGCTAGGTGGATTTCCCAAGCTCGAGGCTCTCATCGATGCTTCTCCTGTGCTTGAGGAATTGAGTCGATTGACAGAGCTTGAGGAGGGAGCCTGCAAAGATTACAGTACCTTCGCTTCCATAGCTGCTCGAGTCTAAATATTCTTCTGGATGATTTACAATTCGTCCCCACATTCAAGCAATTGGTTTGCTGCCTTAGCTTGATGAACATGCAGAAAGATTGAAACCTAATGGCAGTGAAGAAAATTACAAAATTAGGCACATTCCAAGCATATAATTCAATCCTAAAGTAGTGGTGGCTTCTATTCCAATGAGCAGTTAGCCCACCTCCAAGACCTTGGTAACACCGAGAATAATGTCAAGCAGCACAGCGACATTTTCTGTAATTCCAGAAAATACATTTCGATGTAGGAGGTTCTGATTTACATGGATGTTTTGATCATTAGAGCATTGCATAATAAGTCATCCGGTCACTCCAATTTTAAGTGACCTCCAATGTATTCACAGGTTAATGTCCTTTCTCTGCTGCCTCTTATTGTTGTGGAGAAATTTAGGCCTGGCTATTTTGAGATTCATGGAGAACTGAAATAACCCAATACCTGACCACCTTCATCTGCTGCCTCATAACAGCACTAAGACGTAATATCAGATTTTTTTATATATAAAAAAAGAAGAAGAAAGTAGCTTTCAGTTTGAGCCTACTCTGGTAATATACATAATTTTGAAATCCAGACTTTTCGATTTGATGACAACGTAGTAGTTAGCTCTGATTTTATTCCTGGATAATGCAAGACTGCCAGTGATGAAGGATGAACCTGATTGGAAGAGAATTCTCTGGAGCATGAAGTTATCTTTTACCTGACTTAAATTCAATAACTTCCAATCCTGCTAAGACCAGGCATCTTCTCTGCTCCAGCAGTGGTTATATAACCTCTCATCTTCTCAACATCAACCCATCTCCCATCGCCAGCATATATGTTAGAAAGCATGACTCTGTAGGCACCCTTTTTGGGCTCGCCGTCAAAAAGCTGCTGGGCCACAATTTCTGCCAACTCAGAATCCCCATGAGCATCGCAGCATGACAACAATGCTCCCCAAATGCCAGAATCTACTGGTTGCTTCAAGGACAGGATAAAATTATATGCCTCGTCCAGCTCTCCTGCCATCCCAAGAAGCTTTACAATGTGAACATAATGCTCTGTTCTAGCTTGGATCCAAAACTCATCTTTCATCCTTCTGAAAATTTCCCTTCCATCTTTAACAAGGCCAGCATGGCAGCAAGCACAAAGGAGAGCAGAGAAAGTAGACTCATCAGGTTTCAATCCTTTCTCTACTATCTCCGTAAACATGTCAAAAGCTTGGGAAGCAAGTCCATGCAAGCCAAGACCTGATATTATAGAATTGTATGAAACAATATTCCTGTTTGGCATATTCTCAAAGACACGAAGCCCCAATCCCACAAAACCGCACTTTGAATACATATCTATTAGAGCAGAAGAAACCATGACATGTGATTCAAATCCATATCGAACTATATAACCATGTATCTGAGCACCAGGCCCTACATTTGCCAATTGAGCAGTTGCCACCAATACACTAGCAATCAAAACGGAATCTGGCTTTTTACCCGCCAAATTCAGATTCTTGTAGAAAAGCAATGCCTTCTCATGTTCTCCAGCCTGAGAAAATCCAGTTATCAAAGCAGACCATGTTACTAAATCGGGCTGGCATAAACTTCTAAATACACTATATGCCAGATTGATGCAACTAAATCTCGAATACATGCTGACAAGTGAACTGCCTACATGATCATTACAATCAAAACCACTTTTCAAGCATAACCCATGAATTCCTTGGCCAAGCTCAAGCGAGCTAGAATTTGCTAAACCCGAGATTAACGCAACAAAGGTATAACCATCTGGCCTTTCATTCCCGTTGTCTCTCATTTCATTAAAAAAAAGCAACCCTTTATCACCAAATCCACAATAACCACAGCCAGAAATCATAGCATTCCACAGAACCAAATCTGGTTCAAAAACCCCACAAAACACCTTGCTTGCTTCACCAACAAGACCCATTTTTGAGTAACCTGTAACTAATGCACTGCAAGTAACCGAATCCAATCCCAGACCGGAAACAATCACTCCTCCGTGAACAATTCTCAACCCATCCACATAAAAATCCTCACAACATGCACGTATAAGACACGCATACGTATACTTATCTGGTATTACATCAAATCCAATCATCTTTGTGTACAGCAAGAATGCATCATCAAATTTATGAACTTGAGCGTAAGCTCTGATAATGGAATTCCACAAGAAAACACTGCGTTGAGGAGTTTTATCAAACAGGTTACGAGCAGAGGAGAGGTCATTGTTTAAAGCATAGAATCTTACAAGTTTTGTTGCATAAAATGGGTCTTGTAAGAGGTGGGTTTTGGTTACTAAAGCATGTAATTGTTTGGTTCTTGATAGTGTTTGATGGGTTTTCGAAAGTTGTAAGAAAAGTGACTGAAATTTAATCAACATTTATCAAACTTTTGTGTGGTCAAGTTCCCATTTTGGTCAAAAATCGACAGAAAAACAAAAAAAACAAAGGAAGATGTTCTGGTATATCTTGTGAGTGTAACATCGTTTGAAGAAGGGACTGAAAAGAAACAGGATTGACTGCTTGATGTGACTGACACTATTTTTTATCACTTCGAAATTTCAAGGTAGTTAGGGGTCGTTGCCCACATTAACTGTCGTCTACCAAAAAAAAAATCTTAAAAAAACACAGCCACAATATAATATTAAGAGTATATATGGTATTGCAATTGCTGTTATGATTATGATTTGAAAAAAATTATTTTATAAAAAGTATTTTTAGTTAAAGTTAGTTTGAAAAAATAGATATTTGGTTAAAACTGTAGTTGAAATTAAAGTCGAACAAAAAATAGTTTAATGTATTTTGTTACTAATGCTTTTCAAATTAAGATTATAAAATAATTTTAAAAATATATACATATTAATATTAATAGTTTTTAATTTAAATATTATATATTTAACTACTGTTATTACATTATGAAATGAATAATACTTAATAAAAAATATTTTTTATTATTCTATTAAACTATCTACAATTCCATCACGTATGAAATACATCCGACAAGGACTACAGTTGCATTGGTTTTGTAAGTATGCAACAACATCAGGTAAAATATTATCATAAATAAAATTGGGATTGCGATCAAATTCTACAAATATTACATCATCAAGCGATCTCCTTCTAATTTATATAGTGTTATTGAATAATGTGAAACACTAGTTTTTTTGAATAAAACACAATTAAAAATATTTTTTTTTTACTGGATCGGACCTGGTTCAACGTATTTTTATAGCTTTGAACCGGGTCCGATCTCCACTGTTCACATGAACAGTGGAGAGTGAATTAAATTCATTCTCCACTGTTCACTTAAGTGAACAGTGGAGAGTTCATTCTCTATAGGAGAAGAACGCAGGCAAGAGCAGGAGAAGAATGCAGGAGAACCAGATAAAACTTACTTCTCATAAACTGAGTTTTGACCTCAGTTTTTAGGTGGGACCCATGTGAAAAAAAGTGTGGTTTACAACAATCAAACACTGATTTTCAATATTTGCTTTCTACCGCTACCGCATTACCAAATGGGGTCTAAATCAACAGTGACAGAAATGTTAAGGACTCACCTTACGAAACAGTTGTTTAGAAAGAAATTCGAGGGAGAAAAAGAAATTAGAGAGAAGAGAGAGTTGTGCAATTTCTATAATTTTTCTTGTATTATTTCTTCAATGATAAGCTTGTAAATTTTTTTTATTAATATAAATATTTGAACTAACTTTCACGTATCTTAATTAATTTTATATGTTTTAAAATTAACAATTATGATAAACTTGTATTATTTTAATTCATTGTGGCCCGTTCATGATGTTGATGAGATGAGAATTGAATATATACATTTCTTTTTTTTCATGGTTGGATGAATGTTTGTATAATATTAAATAGCATTGATAATTTAAATAACTTCTTGTATTAGAAGAAAAGCCTGATTTTTATTATAAAACATAATAATTTTCATTATAATTCTGAATGACCGAAACATCTTAATTAAGTTATCTTTAAAAATTTCATACCC
>Ga0325402_1000976_pt1 | contig 22199 bp, 16 predicted proteins | sample PopdelMetagenome_22_FD_207212 | JGI IMG/M metagenome (GOLD analysis project Ga0325402, IMG submission 207212) | Populus deltoides microbial communities from Bellville, Georgia, United States - Xylem-PdKOR-R3 | ecosystem: Host-associated > Plants > Phyllosphere > Stem > Wood/Secondary xylem...
ATGTAAGGGTAGTTACCTGATGGATATTCCCAAGCTTGGTGCTGCTCCCAATTAGGATTCCCCCATTCCTGAAAACAAACAGAAATAAATTAAACAAGCAATTCGTTACCAGTTAATTTATTCTTCTAAAACATCATATAAAACAGCATAATCTCTCTAAAAATGGCCAAATTAATGCCCTAATTATAGGCAGCAAAAAAAACCCTAGCTTCACAAAGTGCAGAGATTTAAGATTAAGCATCGGGCGATTCACCTGAGAGTGAGGTTGTGTTGGCGGAGGCACGAGGGGGCGAGGAGGAGGGAAGTGGTGGCTTTGAGGGGGAAGGTGCGTGGGATAAGGATATGAAGAAGAGGGTGGAGGGGGAGGGGGAGGAGGCCACTGCTGGGGAAGTGGAGGAGACACGGAGTGTGATGGTGGTGGTGGATTGTATTGGAAAGGGTTGGAGTACCATGAAGTCCCTCCTTGTGGTTGTTGAGGGAGCGGTGGTCTTTGCTGGTACTGGTGATAGTAGTGGTAAGGATCCGCAGGCGGCGGCGGCACTTGCTGTTGTTGCTGTTGCGGTGGTGGTGGGGGTCTCATGTATCCGAGATGCTGCTGTTGCTGTTGGTAAGAGTCCATTTTTGGGTCTTTAATTCGCTCGCCCTGGGGTTTTAACAATATTATTGCCTTAAAGAGAGACAAGCAAGGGTTTCGCTTCCTGGACACGGTTTGAATGCCAACAACAACAAAACGAAGAGCAGTTTTACTCTTTCCATGTAATGAGTTTTTTATTTTATTGGAGTAATTTATGAGTTTTGATTTTTTAAAAAATAAAAAAAAGCTTTAAACAATATATTATTTAAAACAAAAACTGATTTTCTCATTGCGACCCACCAAGCCAGGTCTTAAAAATGTGATGGGTTATATTTTTTAAAATACATAGTTTTATTTAATTGATATAATTATCGAATTAAACTGAGATTTTATTAGAACTTTATAGAGATTCAGTTTCTTATAAAGTTAAAATTTTATAACAATCATAAATTAAAAGTACATGAAGTAACTTCATTGAATTAGAAGACGGAGATATGAAGATGTTCTTTTTGTGCTTGGCGTTCTATATATATATTTATTTATTTTTATCATGAGTAGATAGAAAAGGATGGTGGCAAACCTGCATGGTCAGAAGAGGACAGGATTGCAAACCTATTATATATGGTTTTTATAACCTGCTCGGTTCAAGATTTAGATTTTAGATTTTGACCGGATGGTTTGAGTTATCTAAATTATTTTTTTAAAATCAAAATAATATTATTTTAATTAAAAAAAATTAATAAATTGCAATCGAATTTTTTATTGGGTCTTGCTGAGTTACACCGAGTTTTTTTTCTCTATTTTTTTAATTCGGTCCGATTCCAACCTGAGTCGGTTGAGTTTCAAATCAACCCACCAAACCAGGTTTTTTAACTATAATATTATAATAACGAAGTTGCCTATTTATATTTATTATATGGTTCATCTTTTAGCTATGCTACATGTGTTGTTGAAAATATGATAGATATTTTTTTAAGTATTTTTTTTATTTAAAAATATATTAAAATAATTTTTTTAAATTTTTAATATTAACACAATTTAAAAGCATTAAAAAAATAAATTTAACAAAAAGATTAGAGGGTGACACCACAATAATGAAAGATGACGTGACGCCACCATAACAAAAGGTGACGTTTAACAAAGACTATGATGACGTTCGTTAAGCCACCTCTCACATTCCTTCTCCTTCAAGCTTTCGTTGGCCCCATGATTTTCTCCCCTCTTCTTTTCTCTTTCACCTCTAAAATCTGGTAGGCTTGGCCTAGGTTTAGGCTTCAATTGGGCTCCCTGGAGATGGGCCTGGACCAATCCACCTCTTTTTATCTCTTCTTTAACCTTTATTTCGAGTGTGTTTGATATTGCGGTAGCTGTTGTGGTTGTGGTTTTAAAAAGTTGGTTTATAAAAAGTACTTTTAGTTGTGATTGGTTTGAAAAAATAGATATTTGGTTAAAACTGTGGTTGAAATTGAGGTTGAAGAAAAAGTAGTTTAATGTGTTTGGTTAAAAATGTTTTTGAAATTGAGGTTATAAAATAATTTAAAAAATTATAAATTAATATTGATGGTTTTTAATTTAAATATTATAGATTTAACTATTGCGGTAACATTATGAAATAAATCATACTTTATATAAAAAAAATTTATTGTTCTATTAAACTATCTACAATTCCATTACGTACAAAATTTATCTGACAATAACAACAGTTTCCATAATTTTTTAGCGTGTAATAAAATATTATCATGTATAAAATTTACGCTAAACTAGTTTTTTAAAAAAAAATTAACAAAAAAAACTTAACACACTAAAAAAAAAACCCGCAGTGCAAGTGAATAGTGCAAGAGAATTGCACTGTTCACTATTTTTAACATGAACAGTGCAATTTCTTGCACTGTTCATGTTAATTGTACTGTTTATTGAACAGTGCAATCACGTGAACAGTGCAAAAAAAGCAAGCAATTCTTGCTTTGTAAATACTACGTTTCCAACGCAAAAAAACGGTGGGACCCAGTGAACAGTATACTGCTTTTTTTTATAACCAAACGGCTGCAACTGCGTTTTAAAAAAAACACAACCGCAGCCGCAGAGCCAAACGGGCTCTCCGTCCACTTGTACTTTTGTAGTGAAGCCCGACCACCTCAGCAAAAGTTTGACAAGTAGGCTAGCTCGGGCTTGATATGTTTTATCAAGGCTCAGTGCGGCTCGAGTTACCCTTTCGAAGAATAGATAAATTCATTTTTATGAATGGACATGTTTTTTAAATATAGTGTTTTTTAAACTGTGTATTTAAATTAAAAAATATTAAATTTATATTTTTTAGTTATTTTTTATGGTTTTGATATATTAATATAAAAATAAATAAATAAATAAATATAACAAGATATCATTTAAATCATTTTCAATTGAAAATCATTCTTGCAAAAATATCATATACCATATTATTAAATATATTAAAGAATATATATATATATTCTAAGTGTAACTTATTTTTTTAAGTCGAAACATACATGTATGTTTTATAAACCTAATATATATATATTGAGCACTTGAGATTAGTTTTAGAGTTTTCAAAACCTACAATGTTCCATTATTAATGAAATCAACTCTATATTTTCGTGAAAAAAAAAGGCATCTCAAACTATGGAAGTCATAGTATTTTCTTTTTCTCCATCATGAATTTTTTTTTTATCAGATCACATCTCACTATAATTCACAAAGGAAAATGATTCATGATTAAATCTTGCATATTAAAATTTTATATAAAATGATGTGTCGATAAAGGATAAAACCAATGAATTTAAAATGATTAATTTTTTAAATAATATTATTCATTTATAAATATATATGCGCCATGTCACCCCATTGTAATCATGAATAATGTACAATATGTTTTAATTAAAAAAGCTACAATTTTAATCATTTACTTGAATTAAATTATTAAAATATATATAATAATGCACTTTAAACAAATTGCATAAATAGAAAATAAGGAAGAAAAAAGAAAAAGAGAGAGGAAGCTGAAGGAAACCAAGAGAGGAGCTACCGAAACCCACCTTTAACTGCCGCGACCACATTCCAAAACTAGAGGGCAAAACCGTCAACCGAAAATTCCCTTCATTTTCTGTCGCATATATACACCTCCCAAACCCTAAGCGCTCGCTCTGATTCACCCGCCGCCGTTCAAACCCAAAACAACAGATCTCTAACACCCCCCCCCCCGGATCCCCCCGCTCCCCGAGAAATGACAACCCGCTTCAAGAAGAACCGGAAGAAGAGAGGGCACGTCAGTGCTGGGCATGGACGCATCGGCAAGCACAGGAAGCACCCAGGAGGTCGTGGTAATGCTGGAGGTATGCACCACCACCGGATTCTCTTCGACAAGTACCATCCCGGTTACTTTGGTAAAGTCGGTATGCGTTACTTCCACAAGCTCCGCAACAAGTTCTACTGTCCGATCGTGAACATCGACAAGCTATGGTCCATGGTCCCACAGGATGTTAAAGACAAGGCAACCAAGGATACTGTGCCGATGATCGATGTAACTCAGTTCGGTTACTTCAAGGTTCTTGGGAAGGGGGTTTTACCTGAGAAGCAACCGATTGTTGTCAAGGCCAAGCTTATTTCGAAGATTGCTGAGAAGAAAATTAAAGAGGCTGGTGGAGCTGTTGTGCTTACTGCCTAAGTTAGGATTTTAATATTTTGAATTGTCTTCTTTTCCCTTAAAAATTCAAGCAATTAGGGATACCGTTGAACCACCTATTTGGATTTTGCTTATCACATGGTTTTGTCGCTTGCATTGCTTCATGCCATTTTGTTATTTGAATTGATTGCTTGATGTTGATCTTATTTGACTGGTTGAATATGAATATTAGTCATCTTGCAATCCTTGCTCTTCTCAATGCTGACTTGTTCTTGAGGGTTTTCTTTTGCCTACATTGGCTAGAAATTGAAGTAGCCATGGATTTGAAAATGCCTAGTGATGGGGATATAAAACCCTATTTCCTTTCGTTTATATGCATTGAACTTTCTTGCACCTGAGTCTGATTCATTTTTCATATGCCCTGTCACATCTCCCTTTGCTTGTTTGATCTACCAAACCTATTGTTTAAGATGCTTTTGCATTATTCATCCTGGCCTTTTCAAGTCTCAGCTATCATTTTTATATTTTAATGTCGTGGTATCACTTGGTTGCAAATGTTTCAACTTGCGCAATGTAAATTATTCAAAGAGCAAGACCCTGTCATCATCATTGATTATAATACTTATCAATCTCGTCTTTCTCGATGCCGTTTACATGTCCTATCTACTTTCTCCCAATCTTTCTAATGCTAGCGCTTGTTTTTATCATGATTGCAATGAATATCCATTTCATTGATTAAATAAGATGCTATTAGTGATTTTTCATTGATCGTCTGTCTGCTATCACCTGTATTTATGCATCAGCAGTTCTTTTTCTGGTCCACCTGGTCAAGTTAAGGCACTGATGTTTTGTGCTTTATGAAAGATTCTGTTTACTTCGTCCAATATTCTGAATAATTATAATATTTCCTTTGGCATAGCACTCCAGTCATGCCTGCCAACAATATCCCTTCGGCTGCTTTATTTCCATCATAGAGTCTGCTATCCGTCTGTTGTCTTTGGCTTGCTTGAATTCTGGCCTCTTTGTACGTGCTCTCAGAGCTGTCTTGTATGGACTTGCGGTTGGGTAATATTTTGCGTTCGTTGCTGTCCTCTTACTCTATACCGGCGGATACATGGAAAATATTAAAGGTGGATAACATTTTCATCTCTAGGGGTAATTGGTACCCGAAGCTGAACGAACCATTGCACAAGGAAAATTGAAAGGACTTGAATTGGGCGATGAAATATTATCATGCTCCCAGTTCCTAGGGTTTCCTATATTACTACTAAAAAAAGGGCTCATAAGCAACTATCAACAACAAAAGATAATGTTAGATGCAAATAATAGATGCTAATTATTTAGTAATAGATTATTAATTACTGATTTTTTAACAACTTATCTGGTACTGAAATTTGGTTGTTAATTATATGAATCAACAACAAATATTCAATCGCTGACCATCATTGCTATTGCTGGATCTTGTATTTGTCATGTTATAATTCAATTTTGGGTTATTCTTCAAAAATTAAATTTTTTTTTCAAAATAAAAATCAAAAAAATAAAATAAAGCTTGGCAACGTGAAGAAAGCAGGCTGGGAAATCAAGCTGCAATTTTTGAAGGAAATTCAAGACTTAATTGTACCCATTATGCCCAAGAATGGAGAAAAAATACAAATTCAATGTCAAATTAAATGATTATTGGATGAATTTGTATAAAAATTAAGTCCAATGACATAATTAAATTTTTAATAGGGCAATTTGATTTAATCATGGGCCAAATTGAATTTTAATTATGTTTAAGAATTAATTTGGGTCCAATTGAAGAATTTAATTAAGCGCAAAGACTTAATTATACTTTAAATGGGTCAAATTAATTTTATTTGAGGCTTAATTGAAGCAAAATTAAGTTTGGGGGCCTAATTTGGGCTTAATTGAGAAGATTGAAATTTTAAGAGACCAAATTTAATTTTTACCAAGTTAATTGATTGAAATTAAGGGCCAAATTGCAAGAAAATTGAAGTTTTGAGGTCAATTAGGAGTTAAATTGAAGAAATTCGAGACCAAGGACCATATTGCAATAGACGCGTAACTTTGGGGCTCCAATTGAAGTTCATTAGGGGCTTAATTGAAAAATTTTAGGGTCAATTAGAGGTTCAATTGAAAAAATTAAAAGATGAAGGATTAAAATGAACTTTAGCCAAAATCAGAACTTTGGTACTGTTCATCTTTTTCTTTATTTTTCCGGAAAAACTGGTCCAATCACCTCTTTTGCAGGTGCATTTAATGCACCTAAAGTCCACCAAATTTAACCAAACTTACACGAAAATGATCATCTTCAGTTCCTCTACAGTTCCATATCAATCATTCAGTCTAAATGACAATTAATCGGCGTCGGAACCGGCCTAAACATGCCAACTCATGCAGCTTTTTCTGCAGATTTTACAGTGCACCATGCCTACTTTGAGCCAACGGTTGGGATCTTTCCCAACCGAATCAAGGGCTGAAAATTTTTTCCTGTGTAGACAAGATTGCCCTCTTCCACCGTCTATAAATAGAGGTGAATTTCATGGCCTGAGGGAGGAGAAATTTGGGTCAAAAAATCATAAAAAACCAGCCTCCCTCCTGTTTTCATTTTCCTTCTTTCCCCGTCAGCCTTTTACAGCTCTCTCCACCTCTCCACAGCTGCCTTCTCCAATGAGAATACCAACAAACCCAGCCTATACACCGCCACAAATACCAGCTCTAAGCAGCCACCGCGACTCCCTCTCTCTCCTGCAGACCTATTTCATCCTCTTTCTTCTCTGCTATTGCAACCTCAACAGTAGCGGCAGAGGCAGCAACCACCCCTTTTAGGGGCTTTCATCCTTAGAAACAGCAACAGAGGTACTCTCTTGTCATAGTGGTGACTTGAACAGCTCCAACCGTTAGCAACTCCAACACCGACCACAACATTTCCTGTAACGTGAGCAGCAACCACTCCTTCTAGCGCCACCAACTCTTACACCGTCCTCAGCCAGACCAGTGATGGCAGCCACGACCCTTCAGCCAGGTGAGCCACCCTTCCTTTCCTTCTTCTTCTTCTTCTTCTTTTTCTTCTTCCTTCCTTTCTATTCACTGCATGAATAGTAGGCGTGAATTATAATTCACGTCCTACTGTTCATGTAGGACGTGAATTGTGTGTGTGTGTGTGTGTGTGTGTGTGTGTGTGTATTATAATATTAAAAAAACAAAAAATTTCCAAAAAAGTCATTTAAAAAAAAATTGTGAATTTCTCGCATATTTTTCTACCAAATTTGTATAATATCGGGTTGTATATTTACACTGTAAAATATAAATCTGGTATTAAAATACCTAGTTTTCTTCAAAATATTTCAAAAAGAAAAAAAATATTTTGATGCACACGGCCAAATCCTAAAATTTTTCCAATCATATTTTTCATTAAAAAAAACAAAAATTGCATCCTTTTCATGTTTAAAAAAAATCCAAAAATGGATATCATAACCAATTTACGATCATCCACTAGGGTTTGGCCAAAATATCAAAAATATTTTTCCAATCCTTTTTTTAGGATCCAGATGTAGACTTTAATATTTGTGGGGTGTAAAATTACACGATAAAGTACACCCTCAAGTATTAAAGATACAAGGTGTAAAAATACGATGCTAAAATTCAGACTTTAGAACGGTTAGGATTTAACCCGATAAGGTAGAAACTCTCTCATGGAGAGAAATCTGCCTTGAGCCTTAGAAAAGATTAACGAATAGAAACCCGACTTAGAAAAAACAATCAAACAACAATGCAGCTTACCTTAGGTAGGGTGCACTGGGGGTGATGCGTCTTCCCCTTGCACAACCAGTCCCTTACCTAGACTCTCGTAGACCATAGGTTCCTAATGACCATAATACTAGGTGGCGACTCCTAAACATTAATCATAATTTATGATTAAATCCAAAAAACCTTCCCAACACACAACACCTCACACAGGAAGCACGAGAGAGAGCCTTCGCCGTCGTCAGACGACGTCGCGCCCCCTGTGACATGTCCAATAATTATTTTTAAAACATGAGTTTTTTAAATTTTTTATAATTATTTGTGGATATTTCAAAAATTATAGAAAAATATAGAAAGAACATAAATTAATACTAAAAGTTATTTTATCAACAATAATAAGTAAAATAAAAATAAATTTCAAAATTTTATTAAATTTACATCAATATAGATAAGTCACAATCTAATAAATATGTTCTATTATAAAGGTGGTGGTGATGGAAATGAACCAAAACAATGTTGATCATCATAAGGTAGGACTGATATATAGTGGTCGAGGCCTAGGTCGTTATACTATTAAACATGGGATATATAGGAGTCATCACTCGTGGAGTCACATGTGACGGCATAGATGAAGCTATATGTGTTGATATTTCTTTGTCCATATTTGATGCCAAAGCTTGGTATCCCATGTTACTATGAATTTTTTTTTTTTATAGAAGTCATCTCTTATTGTAGTGATAAAATATGACCATCTCTTTTCTTTATTTACACATTCAATACCTTAATTGATGAACTAGGAGTTATTGACTCCATTGTATAAGATTGTGATGAAGCACTTGTACTAACCATAAATTTTGGCATACCAGGTGCACCATATATTATACCCTTTGTAGCTCATTTTATAACCACACACCAAGCTACTCTATCAAATGAAGGATGATTTTCCTGATCAGTTTCACATCTTGAAATATTTTTTTTCATAATTCTCCTACAATAAAAGTAAATATAATGAATTTTTAATTTTAAATAATAAAAAAATTACATAAAAAATACTTACAACCATTTTTTTAGACTTGTTATTTATGAAGGTTCTAGGCTGCTTATAAACATCTTTTTCCATTAAAAACTTTTGATTTTTGCACCTAACACAAGGACATCTAATTTTACCTCTTGATACATTTTCATCAATTGAAAATGCATAATTGAAAAATCTTCGTACACTCGCAATAAATTCTAGACAGATATGATCATTCCTACGACAATGATATCGATCATCCATATTAATCTAATTAACATAATTAAAACCAACAAAATTTTAGAATATTATTTAATATATTACTTAATCTATAAATTATCAAAATAACTTCATTAATAACTAGCTCATAAGTTATAAAAGAGAAAGATATGAAAACTTGTAATAATAAAAAAAAGAAAAGAAAAGGAGAACAACATTGAAATATTGCATGAAGTTGTAGTATAATTAAGTAGTTGGAATTGTGTGAAAAGAGAAAAGATAATATGTTGTTTTGATTGTCCTATAGATTAATAAAATTAGTAAAATTATATAGGTAGAATAACTAGCTAATTAGGATACACCAATCAACTGTTTTGTTTATCATTTTCCACCATCATTTTTTTTCTTTAGCTTTAGTAACCTAGACTCTTCTATTGAAAAAAAAAATATACAATCATTTGCATTGTCAAGTAATATTGTAGAAATGAAGTTTTCATGCAAACAAATGCTACAATTATTTTTTTAACCAACAATTAAATATTTATTTGATCACTAATTTATTACTTAAAATCATCACATTAAATAAAGAAATAATGACAAACTAAAATAAGATTATGCTTATCTAATATATAATCGTTGAATTGTATAACACACAAAATAACAGCTTTTCTTTTAAAGAAGTGCAGTACAAACTAAAAAAGATACTTTGGAGATAAATTACACCATTATTAGCAAACAGATGCCAAGATTCAATGACCATGCAATTTTTTTATGAACCAAGTCATCTTCCAAAATTTATAAAAAGTTTTAATTTACATTGACAAATCTGGAGGACCTAATATACACAACCCAAAAACTTGGCAACTTTAAATGCAAATAAGTAATGTAATGTGATGGGTTTAACAATCTAAAATTAGAAAAAAAAGAGAGCAAGAATAGTAGTGTTAAGAAATTAAAAAAGCAAATCAGCCTGTAATGAGGTTCGCATTACAAGTTGCCAAAGGAAATACAAAACAAGAGATTCTTGGAAATAAATGCACGTCATCATAAAATCATCACGAATGCTAATATCCCAAGCTTACTCAACATACATAACAATCAACAAGTTTTGAACAACTTAGATATTTGCTACAATTCTGAGCATGTAGGACAAAGACCATAAAAGTAACTTTTTCAAAACATGAAATAGAAAAAGGTACACAAGTCAAGATCATTTACCCTTTTACATTAATTAGACCAATTGTTGAAGTCAAAGCCAACACATATCCATGATCATATAAAGGCACATAATTACTATGTAGAAGAATTAAATCATTGTCCTATTGTTTCCTTGCTTGGTTCTCAATCCAGAAGGACTACAAATAAGAAGTAACCCATCAAATGAAAAACTAGATGAAAAGGAAAAACATGAAATCCTAAATTTCAACCTCTTTTAGTGAAGCTAAATGCAAATAAGAAAGGGATATCATTACACTATAATGTTTAAGGCCTTAGCATCTACGTTACAATGAATAAAATGAACAGTTAATAGTGTAAATTATTTGGTCAAAACAGGATGAGAAAAGTAAAAAATTGATGATGAACAATTTCACTTTCTCTGCTCTGCTTAGTTTAACACTATTAAATAAGAACAATTTCATTAGAGAGAAGTTGATGATGAAAAAGATAAGTGAAAATGATGTAATATGTAAAAAATTATTAACCAACGCCAAACAACTTTCATAGCACGCGAGTAAAATCCAAAATCTAACTTTTATATACAGGTCTGTCATACGTTACCCATATTTCTCCTCTGAAAAACCACACACATACACCCAACAAAATAAAAAAACCAAAACCCTGAAAAAAGCCTCACTACCTAACCAAGCAACAATGGAATCGTCACAGAACCACGAAGACAAAGAACATTACATTAAGAATTAAAAATAATAGCATGTGACGACAATCATATTTAACAAATACTTTGTAATAAATCGATAAAATTAGTTGATAAAGCAATATATATTCTATCTAAATTACAAACACAATCTCTTAAATATAGGTTTCTAATTATACCTACTATCTTTATTGCACCATATTTGTTCTTTGCAAGATGAAATCCTTATGAGCATAGATTCACTAAAGAAGAAGTTATGAAGTGATAGATGATGTTTTTAAAAATGGACGTGTCACATGCCGTAGATATTAGCATAATAAGAGACGATGAACAAGCATTGACAGGAGACGAAGAACGAGCACGGACAGAGGGGTAACAATTTAAATTAGTGGTCATAACAGGAAATCACTAAGACGACCAAACGTACCATTTTACTTTCTATTTCGTCATGTGTCAAAGGACATGTGTAATAAAATCTATTATCCTTACTATCCAGGACAAGCAATTTGTGTGTTTAAATTGGTTAGTAACGTAATAGAAAAACAATACATAATGAATGCGTGAAGAGAGAAATTAAGGTGAATTACTCCCATTATATCCTAGTTTCCTTCCTTTTCATTTTTCATCTGTTGATCTTGGTATCTGTTGTTTATTATTCATCTCTAAGCATCCATCCATCACTATTTTCAGTGATAGTTGGCAGCAATTCTATTTGAATCGTAACAAGTGATATAAGAGCCAACCTTCATTGGACTGGGAACATGACATCTGACACAAGAACAAAAAAAATTACAAAGGCTTGAGGATTCTATTGATTCGGTAAAAAGAAAAGCCAACCACAAGTATGATAAACTAATTACTCTCATAAAGGACCAAGGCCAAAAGCTGGACCATACCACAGACAATCATGAAGCTCAAATTGGGGACATAAAGAAATTGCTCAACAGCCTAATGCAACAACTAAAGTTTGTCATACAAAGATTTCCCCTCACCTCAAGAGAATCCAGCTAACGCAGAGATAAACATGCTACTCATTAGAACGAATCAACATTCAGGCCTAACTGCTCCACTGAAGAGAGGCTAGCTGCTTATAAGGTACACCGACCCAAATATCTCTTTCAAGTGTTTAAGGGTGAAGATGTGCATGAATGGTTGTACAAATGTGATCAGTTTTTTGAGATATAGAACATTGATAACTAAGAGAAACTAAAACTAGCCTCTTATTACTTAGACGATATAACCTTGTAATGGCATCAAAATTTTATGCGAAGCCTGAATAATAAAAAAGTGAGTTGGGATGAGTATGTAGAAGCTCTTTGATATAGGTTCGGAGGATAAAAAGACCTAATGGAAGATTTGATAAACTTGAAACAAGTAAGGACTTTGGAGAGTTATATTCACAACTTTGATATTCTATGGAATAAAGCTGGTATTGGGGAGAGACAAACTTTAGTCATTTTCTTAGAAGGTCTGGAACTGGAAATAAAAAATATCGTGAAAATGTTTGAACCCGAAGACCTTAAACAAGCCTCTAACCTTGCTAGATTGCATGCAAATACTTTAACCCATAGACAAACTTCTGTGTATCTACTAAAACACTCAGTATCTACCACTTCCAATAGCCTTCCACCTAAAACCATACAACAACCAAACATTACTACTACCAACTTCCCTACAACAACCAACTTACCAAAAAGTAACCCTATCTCTTGGCCAAACAACACAACTCCAAAATCATTCAACAAGACTTTCATTGAACCTACCAAATTTATAAAACCCAGGAGTTTGAAGAACATAGACTGAAGGGATTATGTTTTTATGTGATGACAAATTCGTGCCAGGTCATAGATGCAGAAATAAACAGTTATATTCTCTAAGTATGTTAGAAGGAAAAGGAAGGGAGTCAACCCATAAATCTGAGACCCTATGAGTGTTTAGGGATGCAAAAAGATGTGTTAGAAAAGATATTAGATGAAATGTTGAGAACATGAATTATAAGGCCTATCAACAGTACATTTGCTTCGCCAATGGTGCTGGTTAAGAAAAAGGATTCCACTTGGAGGTTGTATATGGATTATAGAGCTTTGAACAAACTCATGATCAAGGACAAGTACCACATTCCAGTGGTTAAAGAGTTACTTGAGGAACTAATAGGAACAACCATTTTTTCGAAGATCGACCTTTAATCTGGATATCACCAGATCAGAATGGGTTTAGAGGAGGAGTTTAAAACAGCTTTCAGAACACACAATGACCACTATAAGTTTTTGGTTATGCCTTTTAGGTTAACCAACACTCCCGCTACATTTCAGAGCTTGATGAATGAGGTTTTTAGAGCACACCTCAGGAAATTCATCTTCGTATTCTTCGATGATATTCTAGTATACAGTAAGACATCTACAGCCCACTAAGAACACTTACAAATTGTTTTCAACTTGTTGAGAATACACCAGCTGGTTGTGAAAGCAAGTAAATATAGCTTTGATAGCGAACAGATTGAATACTTGGGCCATATTATATCTAAATATGGAGTTGCTACCAACCCTAACAAAATCAAAGCTATACTTAACTGGCCACTGCCTAGCAACCTTAGGCAATTGAGAAGATTTTTGGGGTTTACAGGCTACTATCGAAGATTTATTAAGGGGTACAGGTCTGTTTGTAAACCTTTGACACAACTATTAAAAAAGGATGTTTTTGGCTAGAGTAATGAGGCTACCAATGCATTTAACCTGCTCAGGGAATTGATGATTACTCCTCCGGTACTATCCTTACCAGACTTAGATAAACTATTTGTTGTAGAAACAGACGCATCTATAGTTGGTGTAGGGGCAGTCCTTATACAAGAAGGTCATCTTATTGCATACATCAGCAAATTTTTAGGCCCTAAACAACAAGCTATGTCTATTTATGAAAAAGAGATGTTGGCTATCATGTATGCAATTAACAAATGGAAGCATTACTCGTGGGGAAAACATTTTAACATTCGCACGAACCACGTGAGTCTTAAATATCTCATGGATCAAAAAATAATTTCTCCTATGTAGCATCAGTGGCTAGTTAAGTTGATAGGGTATGATTACGAGATAGAGTACATAAGGGGAAAGAAAAATGTCGTAACAGATACCCTTTCAAGAACTGCAAGTCAAGAACTCCACTCCATAGTTGTTTCCTCCGTCTCTTCCAATATCATAAAGGAAATTACAAGGTTTTGGCAAGAAGATCCATATTTACTAAATGTCATGCAAGACCTGCAAACCACTCCAAGGTCACATCCTCTTTACACCTAGGTCAATGGCCACCTGAATAAAAAGGTTAAGGTTGTGGTAGGACGTGATTTAGAACTACAATCCTGGTTGATTTCATTATATCACAGCTCAGTCGTGGGAGGCCATTCAGGAGTTACTGCCACTGCGAAGAGGGTGGGAAGCTTATTCTATTAGAAAGGGCAGCAGAAGCACATCCGCCAGTTTGTTAGAGAATGCTCAACTTACCAGAAGAATAAACATCAAAATGTAGACACACCAGGGCTACTACAACTCCTACCCATTCCCCATGCTCCATTCATTGACATCAACATGGATTTTGTTGAAGGGCTACCTAAATCTAAAGGGAATGATGTCATTATGGTAGTAGTAGAACGTTTCAGCAAATACGCTCACTTCATGAGCCTCAACCATCCATATTCAGCACCTATCGTGGCTAAGATATTTATGGACAATGTGTACAAACTACACGACCTGCTAACATCAATAGTCAGTGACAGGGATACAATGTTTTTGAGCAAATTCTAGAAGGAGATGTTCAATATCCAAGGGGTAAACTTGCTCTACTCATCGGCATACCGCCCTCAAACCGATGGCCAGACAGAGATAGTTAATAAATATTGTTGTTACTCATTTTTTGAGCCATACGTACTAATGGAGATGGTGTATATCCCCTTTAAATTGAAGGTAGGAGTTTAGTTCAAGGTTGCTTGGAGATTGACAAAAACAAAGGAGAAAGAAATGTTTTTCGGACCATGTTTCAGCTGGCATCTGCTCTCCTTATCCTTCCCCTTTGTTGTCGAAATTGTCAGGATTCTTAGGCTAATTAGGAGTCTTTAAAATGATAAATTTGTTCCTTTGCTATCTGGTTTCTAAGGTTGGATAAATCCCTCAGAAGCTGCACTAAAAAAAACTGGCTCTGCCGTTGTCGCAATTTTTTGTTCCAACTTAGGCTTTGATTATGATCTAGTTCCATGCAATACCCGACCATCCCGGCTATATTTTGTCACTCATGACATGTTGAAAAATTGACTTACACTTTTATTGGGTCCTAGGGCTCACTATTTTTATGGCAGATTCTTAGTCAAAGTACGATGCTTGGCATTGTCAGTTTCCTGATTTAGATCAGGGGATCCTTTTTACCAACCAGATTGCTGCCAGTTTCTGTTCCATAAAATTTTTTTATCTCACTTCGAATCCTTCATTAAAGTTGTAGTCCTGGACGCATAGATGAATTTGGGCCTTCGAATCGCTTGATTTCGATATCAGGAGCTCAAGATATTCCTATTTGAATATATGACGAGAATTCTGCTGCAAGCAGGATTTTAACCAGAGTCGCACTAAAAACTATGTTTCCATCACAATTTTACTGTTTGTTATTCTTAGGTTACACTCTTAGACATATCGGGACGCTCGGCATTCGTCAGTTTTTGAATCAGATCAGGAGACCATTTTTTTTACCAACCAGATTGCGACCCGAATCTGTTGTGTAAAACGATTTTATCTCACCTTAAATCCTTCATGAAAGTTGTAGTCTTACACGCATAGATAAATTTTGGTTTTTGAATCACTTGATTTCGATATCAAGAGCTCAAGATATTCATGTTTGAATATCTAATAAGGAAATGAAAATTCTGTCGCAAAAAAAATTATGCCGCAAGTTTCTGCCGTAAAAATTCTGCTGCAAAACTTTTTTGCTGCAGGAAGGATTTTGCCCCCAAGTTTGCAAGACTGAGTTGAAAAAACAAAAAAAAAACTGAAATAAAGGAGTTAATTGCTGATAAAGATTGGAAGAAACTTGGCTGGGTTTTGGGAAGAAATAGAAAAAACAGGGATAGGATTAGAAAATGATAGAAATTCTGCCACGATGGGTTACATTCCTGCTGCCTTTCTAAACGACACCGTCTGCCATGATGGGTGACATTCCTGCTGCCTTTTTAAACGACGTCGTCGTACATTACTTTGCATTTGTTCTTTTCTTTCTTCAGCTGAGAAAAGAAGCGGCACCATTTTGAAACAGCCCCATTATGGCACTATTTATTTGCATTTTTAGAACAGTACTGTCTCTCTGCAACCATTCCCTGCTAATTTTTTAAATTGTCGTCCTTCCCTCTGCAACCTAGCATGTACAGGACAGCCCCCCATTTCACGCCTGTGCACCTGCAACTCAGAGCAGTCCAAGGGAAACGATTTTTGCACCTCCTCTGTGCCAGCTGTAGAAGAAGACACGGGGGGAGCCTCATCATCATCTAAGGGCTGGGATTGTTTCCCTAAGACAGACGGTGGAGATGAGAGAATGTGGGGGTGGTCTTCAGCTTGCATATATAACAGACAACTTTGCAAAGAACAGGGGGGAAAAAAAAAGAAAAAAGGGAGAGACAGAGAGAGTAAATACAGAGAGAAAAGAGGAGGCAGAGAAAAGAAAGAGAGGGAGTTAGCATAAGGCTGAGGTTAGAGAAGCCGAAAATCATTAAGAACGTTAAGAGATTACTTTGAGTCTATCCTACTTTGTCGAACCGGGGTTTGCAAAGACTCTAAGAGGTTTTTGAAAAGCTCCTAACGGCAGAAAAAGAGGAAGGCTTGCTTCGGGTCTTTGTTGGTGAAAGGGCAGAAGCTTTTCCACCGGTTGCATCTCGTTTCTCTGCATTCAAACGTGCAGGTTCAGCAGGTATGAGTCTTGATTTTCTTTTTGCTTTAACATCTGTGAAGCTGTTTGTTTGGTTTTCTTTTCAAAAATCTGTTTTGCTGTTGTTGTTTTGGGACGATCGTTTTCCATCTTAGTAACAAAGTTGTATGCTTGCCCACTGAATCTCCCATGCCTTTAGATTATTATTCACGTTAGAGCTGCGTTTGTTTTTTCCTTCTGCTGGTTACTCATACGGCGACTCATTTAGAGAGAAAAATGAGAGAAAGTCCTCTTCAGAAGAGGATGTGTCGACTGGGTTTGGAGTGTGCTTTTTTTCCTTCCTGCTTCCTTTGAAAGAGAGATAGCTGGCCATGTGATTTGTTTATTTCTTCTTGGGTGCCTTTGATATACACGATATAAATGCATGCTCTTTCGGCTTTCATTTTTGTACAAAACCAACCATGGCAGCATCATAAATTAGAAAAAGGGGAGGCGAGCAAAGTGGGCTGTATTAGGTTCGGTTTTCAAATGTTTAGCTTTCATGTGCATATGATTTAATCCCTCCTGTCAAAGATGATGTGTCATACTGTACTTAGACTTTGAGTTGATAAGCTATGTTTAGTTTTTTTGTTCCATTGCTGTAAGAAACCGTGGGTTGCAAAGGTTTATCATCCCTGCCTTCCGTTGCTTTGATCGTCATTTTGCAAATGGAATATGGCATAGGAACAAGTGACTTATAGGTGCAGAAGAAAGAGTAAAAAACGTGAGGGAGGGTTTGTCTAATTAAAGGAAAGAACATGAGGGAGGGTCTGTTTAATTAAGGGGCTTTGGTTTTTTTATTTTTTCGGCAGGTTTTGGTTGCATACTTTCTGTCTTTGTTTTGTGAAAATAAGATAGCATACATGTTATTTTTTAATCTCAGCATTTAATATGTGTTCTTTCCCGCCATGTGAAACGAGCATGGCATTTGTTTCAAGATAAAAAGGATGATGGTGGGTTACTGTTTTTGTTATAGATGTTAGTTGCAGAACCTTGTTTTTTTTTCGGTGCGTGTGGACTTGTTTTTTTTTCTTTTGAGAATAATGGGCAGACTTGTATTCAAGATTTAAGTTTAAGTTTGTATGCTGGGACTTGGTGGTTTGAGTTGAACCGTTGTAAGCTTCCTGTGACTGCTAGGATACATTTGTGTATGGTTTGTTTTCTTGTTACTATGGTACTCGGTTTAATGGCATAGTTGTGTTTTTTTTTTGATAAAAAGTTAAAATTCTTTTTTTGTATGATGCATACGGCCAATACCCTAACATATTTTTAAATTTCTTTTTCAAAAAAAAAAGCAAATATTCGAGTTTAAAAAAAATATGTTTTAGCATGAATTTCTTAAATACAAAAAAATTATTTTCTTGCATCTTGGATTTACAACATGTTTGTAAATTTCAAAGGGTGTTGGCCAATATTCCAAAAATATAAAAATCTTATTTTTGAGAATTCACCTTTATTCACTATTAATGTTTGGATAAAAAAAATCCCATAGGGGCAAATATCCAAAATATTACTAGGAATAATTTGTTATTATTCACTATTAATGTTTGGATAAAGAAATTCCAATGGGGTAAATATCCAAAATATTATTAGGAATAATTTGTTATTATTCACTATTAATGTTTGGATAAAGAAATCCCAAAGGGGGCAAATATCCAAAATATTATTAGGTATAATTTGTTATTATTCATTATTAATATTTGGATAAAGAAACCCCAAAAGGGGTTAATATTCAAAATATTATTAGGAATAATTTGTTAGTATTTACTACGAATGTTTAGATAAAGAAACCCCAAAGGGTAAATATCAAAATATTTTTCTAGAAATAACTAGTCATTATCCCTTAATAATATAATGGCAAATAAACCTATGAAAGGTAAATGTCCAAAATATTGTTAAATAGGAATACAACTTGTTTATTCTTAACATAAGGGTAGATTTATGCCTAAAATTTTATAACAATCTAATTGCAATCCTTGAAAGAAACCTCAATTATAATTGAGGACATTTCAAATTTTGATTCCACAATTCATGAGTCATAAAAATATGAAATACTAAGGTAAAAAAGAGCTTTTAAAGCACCATGAATTTCCTTAGATTTCTAACTTAGTTTTTTTTTCTTCTTCTTTTCCTTGCGATTTACGAGCCGCGAACATTTGAAATACTAAGAAAAAAATGAGCTTTTAAGCACATTGAATCTCCTTAGATTTCTATGTTTGCTATAAATTAATTCTGAACTTATTTTCAAACCAAGCATAGACTTCAGGAGATCTGCATCATTTCTCTTTGGCACTCTATAGACATATCTAAAGGTATGATCCATATTGGCCAAGGGTTCTTCCCCTTAGACTTTGAACCCAAGTTCATCCATCATAGCAGACTTATCCTAGGAAACTGACGAGATTAGAGAACATCAACACCATAGCAATTATAAGGCAAACCAAACACCAAGCAGCTTACCTTAGGTAGGGCGTACTAGAGGTGCTAAAACCTTCCCTTTACGCAACCAGTCCCTTGCCTTAGAATCTCTGAAAGACTAGTTAGGTTTCCTAGTAACCATAATACTAGGTGGCGACTCCCTTTTTGACAAAACAAAAACCCCAACACCAATCCCTGCTACCAGGAAGGGTCGCCGCGACGTCGAGCTCTCGAGAGGGTACGACAAATATGTTGAAAACTATCTCAGATGTATGACTGGGGGACAACCTAAATCAGTGGGCAAGATGGTTATTATTGGCCAAATGGTGGTATAATACGAATTTCCATTCTTCAACCCAGCTAGCCCCCTACGAGGTACTGTATGATTTCTCTCCTCCTGTACATGTTTCTTATTTTCCTAAAGACTCTACAGTGGAATTAATTAATGACCTTCTAACTAAAGGGAAGAAATAATTAAGCAAATCAAGTGTAATCTTCGAACCGCACAACACTGGATAACACAAATTGCCACTAACAAACAGAGTTTCTTTATAGGAGACTGTGCATCTTAAGATACAACACTACAAACAACAATTAGTGGTTCGTAGAGCATCATAAAAATTATCAGCTAAGTTTTTCGATCCATATTCAATGATTGACATGGTCGGTAAGGTGGCATACAAGCTGGAGCTTCCACCCTCCTCTGCCATACATCATGTGTTTCATGTTTCCCAAATCAAGAGGCATGTCAGGCGCCAGCCAGTGCAGAATACCTTGCCAAAAATGCCTTAAGCCTCATAATTACAACCACGAGCAACAATGGATAGAAGAATCACAAAGAGGAAGAATCAAGCAATTACCCAAGTGCTTATTCATTGGAAGGGCCTCTCACATGTAGATGCTACCTAGGAGTTTACGGACAAAATAACAACGCATTTTCCTGACTTTAACCTTGAGGACAAGGTAGTTTTAATGGGGGAAGACTTGTCACATGCCGCAAATACTAGCATAACAGAAGATGATGAACAAGCATTAACAAGAGACGAAGAACGAGCACAGACAGAGGGGTAACAATTTGAATCAGTGGTCATAGTAGGGAATCACCAAGAGGACCAAAACACACTATTTTACTTTCTATTTCATAATGTGTTAAGGGACACATGTAATAAAGGCTATTATCCCTACCATTCGGGACAAGCAATTTGTGTGTTTAAATTGGTTTGTAACATAATAGAAAAGCAGAGAAAAACAATACACAATGAATGCGTGAAAAGAGAAATTCATGTGAATTACTTTCATTCTATCCAAGTTTCCTTCCTTTCCTTCTTCGTATGTTGATCTTGATATTTGTTTTTTATTATTCATCCATCACTGTTTTCAGTGGTAGTTGGCAGCAATTCTATTCGAATCATAACAGGACGCCTTAGAAGCATATAGTCATGGAGAAGAATTTAAAAAAGTGACAAAGATGGGGTTTTTGGAGAAGAAATAGAAAAGGATATATGGGTTAATTAAGGTTCTTTTAGAGAATGAAAAGTTTTTCTCTTGAGATTGTTATTTGCTAGTGTGAGCATTTTTTTTTTCAAGGTATACATGTGCCAATTAATTATTAACACGTCATTATTATTCATTTGTTTTTGCATAAAAATTAAAATCTAATCTATTTTTTTATCAGCTACAAGCTTTTTCATTCTAAATTTTATGCAACCATATTAGCAATGGAAAACTCGTTACTAATTCTTAATATATTAATTTATTTTTTAGTAATTGATTTTGTGTTGCTATATTTATTGCCAATATTAAAAAATTAACATACATGCCATTCATTACTAATTTATTGTGAAAGTTGTATTTCAATTATTCTGTTACTAATATCCGATGCTAATGACCCTCTTGTAGTGATCTATTTCATTTTCTAGCCACACACTCCGTTAAAGTTTTTTTGCAGTGCAAAAGGGTAAGTTTAGTATTGTTGTTCGACCTTGACTTTTTTTTTAGTTTTTTTTTTAGATTATAATTTAAAAAATATTATTTTAATTAATTTCTAATAAAAAATAAAGCACCTTGGCATCCTAAATAATACAATCCTAAATGACACTTATTTACAGGCAAAAAATCACCGTTGGTCCGTGTTTTCAGAATTTGGTTAGATTAAACTTCTACTAATAATTTGGTCACACCATCTTGTATTTCCGTTTATCGGTCATCTGAGACTCTCATTGATAATTTTCGATTGTCGACCATGAATCTTCAGTTGACCTGAGGAAGGCAAACGACACGCTGATAGTGCTGCATGTGAATAAGAATGTGGAGATTAAATAATAATTCTTAAAATCACAAGAACTAATTAATTATAAAGAGAAGTTGCTTTCCCTTGCGTTAGGTTGGGAGGGGGCGCTTTCCCCCAGCAATGCGTGACGATGTTGGCTCAATTTCCATGATGAGCCAGGAGGTATATATCTTAATTATTATTTATTGAAAAATATTTATATATAAATACTTTGTTTATCAAGTTTTAAATATTCTTATAAATATTTATTATTTAATAACATAAAATAGTAATATATGTGTGTGTATATATTATATTAGTTTAAAAAAATATAAAAGCTCTATGAATATATCAATATAATAAAAAAAATATTTTAGGTTGGATTTAGGTTGATTATAAGTGGGATAATATTTATCTTTTATTATTTATCTAATGAAATAAAATAATTAACTAATACTCTAAAAGGCGTGGGGAAAGTACTGTAGCTTTCCCCACGCCACATTCTCT
>Ga0325402_1000977_pt1 | contig 22190 bp, 20 predicted proteins | sample PopdelMetagenome_22_FD_207212 | JGI IMG/M metagenome (GOLD analysis project Ga0325402, IMG submission 207212) | Populus deltoides microbial communities from Bellville, Georgia, United States - Xylem-PdKOR-R3 | ecosystem: Host-associated > Plants > Phyllosphere > Stem > Wood/Secondary xylem...
GAAGAAAATGAAGATACAATTAAAAAGAAAAACTATTGTGTGTAAGTGTATGAGCTCAATTCTGATGACTTCAGTGACTTAGATGAAAAGGTTGTGCAAGAAACGAGACTTAACACTATAAGTACAAATGAGTCTTAAAATGAGATTGATAAAGAATATAATAATTCTGCTTTAGTGATAGAAAAAAAAGTTTTAGTAAACTCTATATGGAATCGTTTGAAGAGGTACGTATGGTCTCAGAAGAGATGAAATATTAGTCATCTTAAACTACCAGATTCTCCACCCACCATGCTTGATGTCCAACATGTCAAAGGTTTAGAGCAACATGCTTCTCACCCCCTCATGTTTGACGTCCAACACGTCATAGGTTTAGATTATAAAACAAATTCAAGCAAGTAAAGAACAACACAAATTTCAAACTGATTTATATAAGTATCATGATGATTTTTATGTTGAAAATTATTTCATGATACAAATTGGACCTGAACAATGTCATTTGAAAACCAATCATAAATTTCAAATAAATAATGTTATACCATTCAAGGTGTTGCAAAGAATTGAATTAAATAGTTATATCATTAAACTATCATTAAATTTTGATATTAACTTTACTTTTGATATGAAGAACCTCATTATATATAAATTACAACATATCTTTGATGCTTTTTTGAGATTCGTACCTCATTATCCATATCATTATCACACAAAAAAATATATTAATGCTACTTTGGATGCACAAGTTGTTTTTGCTAGGAATTATATATAAGTTAGGTGACCAGATTCAGACTATATATAAATTACTAGAGAGACATCACAGTAACTTGATCATGATCTTTAGGAGCATTTTCAAAGCCGCCTTGAACAATATTCAACGAGATCAAGTTCTTCCAATTTCAAGAGAGTTGATTGAGACACTAAATCCAAGAACATGATGCACACATGTATTTGATCATCGACGATGAAAGATAGCCCAACCTAGTTCTTTATTTTTATTTTTATTTTAGATTGGATTCTTTTAAGCCCAAGATATTATATTTTATTTATCTTTATTATTGAACTTTAGTTTATATTATTTTATTAAATTTTTATTAATTTGTAGGTTTTAAACCCAAATTTAATTAAGATTAGAATTTTATTATCTATATGTAATTTTCTTGACATCAAGATCCTTTCTTAATGAATTGAATAAATTTACAAATTTGTAGATTTTTTCCAACCCCTACTCTCTCTTCTTCACTTTTTGTTCTGTTTTTTTTTTTTTTTGGCTTCTTCTTAGCTGCTTCTTTTCTTTTTTTTTTCTTTAGCTTTAAATCTCCTTTTATCACATGCTCTATTTGACTTTCCCACTCATTAAAGTATTCCAGGTCTTATTCTTCCTTAAATCGGGAACAACAATCTTTATACATCAGTCCCCAACACGTTCCAGCAAAGTAAGCACTTGGGAATCTTCATAGATAGTGCGGCAAATTGTGGCAGCAGCTGGGGATGAAATAAGATGATCTCGCCTGCTTTATCTTTTCTTCTAATTAGAGACTTCAACAAAAATCCAGAATAAACAGAACCCAATACCAATCAGCTTGGTATGTTCATGATGCATCAAATTTCCAGCCGAACCACAGATGCCACTAGCAATCACAACATGCAAGAAACAACTCGCATATGTTAGTCCTGACTCATAAGCGCTCATATAGTACTTCAGTGACACTCCTCCGGTCGACTGAATATCACAGAGAGATTGTATCCTTCTGGAGTTCACCTGGATAATTAGAATCAAAGATTGTCCATGGCGCCACCAATAGCACTACTAAACTGACATGCACTACAACTCCCAAATATCTTAGAATCCATTTTGTGACTTACGAATGCGTTTTTCATGATTCCCAAGATCAACTCCGTAGCACAAAAACAAGGTAAAAATCACTCTCTATATCAATCACCAGTGCCAACTACCACAGTGAAAGGAGCAACCTGCTCAGAGCTTGCAGGATCAGTAAAACAAAAGAGAATATAATGGACACCAAGCTTGAAGCCAAAGAAATCCGGACTTGGATTATCCATTCCAAATTAAGAATGCATGAGGATTCCGTAACATGAGAAGCCAATTGAAAATAAAATTTGTTTGAGATAACATTCACTTGCTTCAAGAGAAATTACTAAAAGAGTTAGTAGGTTAAGCCTAGAAAGATTCAGGAAAATGGACTCGGGCATTGGCCTAATTTTGATAGCATTCCGTGTGGCCAAATATTAATAAATGCCTTGCAATAAATGCAATCTATAGCTAATACAGATAATGCCTTCATCTATGAAAATCCAATTTCAGCATAAATGGCAACCAATATTTAGTTAGAAAAGTTTTCAAATGATAAATTGCAAACCTGAAAAATGAAAAGCCTTAAACAAAATTATAAAAAGAAATGCAAAGAGAAATCAAAAGTTTGGACAGATCATTGAAATGGATGAATAAAGGGTGAGATTTCATTTATATCTAATTGCATAAATATAGTGTACCTGAGTAAAGTTACAGTGTGAGGCAAAGTGCCCACCTGTGAGCTGAACTAAGATATTTTATGGACAAGTGAGATCTCAATTTGTGAATCAAGGTTCAGAAGTGGGGAAAGAACCAGAGAGGAAAAGAAGCTGAATCACTTAATATTTCTTTACGGCTGTAACATGAGAGAACAGTACAAGATTATAGGACCATGGAAACAAAAGAACAAGACCCTTTAGCATTGACAGAATGGTATGCTAGATGAGCAAATTGTGAAGAGGAAACAACCAGTCTTCAAAAGGATTTCACACGGGCATATCCGGTAATTGAGAAATCTCTGCACAAAGGAATTGGAAAGGATTATCAGTACAGGGTGCCAAAGGAAAACTCTGCTCAAGCAGCATTTTGCCAAAAGAGTGATGTGATCTCAAAAAAAAAAAAGGATTTGCAAGAGGAAAAATAAAAAGCAAGAAAAATAAGATCGAACCAGACAAACATGAGATACAATGGAAGATTTGACAGCATGCACTGAATGGAGAAAGATAAAAGGGCAATATAACAAAGAAGTCTTGAAGACACGAGTGTGGTAGTGCAAATGCGTGCCCATCTGTGGATGGGATCAATTTTCATGGAATGAGATGATGAGACCATGAGACATTCGATGGCTATATTCCTTGTCTTCAGAAATTATATCTACAACCAACTTATCTCAAAGTTCCCAATAGTGTTTGCTTCATGGCTTGCATTTATTCAAATATTCTAAGAACTTGAGGAGTAACAATAATATTTTCTTTGTTACAACCTTTAAAATCTCTATTGACCCAAAGTGAATTATAGTTGATTCAATTAAACCTCATTTGTTTAGTTGAGCAACCAAAAACAATTCTTGCTAAAGGAAGTGTTGATTGCCTTATTCCCATAATTACTTGAACTCCATGGTTATGTATTTCTAGAACACTTAATTAAAATGTACATCTCAACTCAACTAAGCCTGGACCATAAATTAACTGGAATACACTACATTAATATCCTTCCTCTTTTTCACCAATTCTGAATTCATATTCGTTGGATTTAATAAAATTATATTTTCTACTATCAACCTACACATCTTTATACTGAATTGGGACATGGCATGGAGAGACATATGACTAACGAGAAAAATGGATGAACTTCAATGAATTGGATGAGGTTAAAATAGAAAATAAGAAATGTGGTGTTGACTTCGGTGCATTTTGATAGGACTTCATGACTTCTCAGGATTGAATATAATTGATGAGAGTGATTTGGGATAGAATAGTATGATATTCCTTTTGAAAGGCTTCATAAGGAGTTTCCTTAGCTAATGCTTAGAAATGTTTCAGTTATTGTTTTTGTTTGCTTTACTTGTAGGAGGATACCTCATTCCCTTTGTTTTAAAAGCTAATTTATCTCTTTTACAGTTATATTTTTCCTTTGATAAATAAATTAAATTTTTTGTAGTTTTGCTTAATGGACAAACATGGGACAAAGGGAGTATATTGCTAAAGACCATTTCATTTTTAATACAAAAGAACATGTTTAGCAATAGAAGAAAATAATTGAAGTACTTTTAAAGTATGTGATTTCAAACTATAGATTTTCATTGTAGAAGAGCATGTTTCTTTGGAACTCAAGAGCACGTCACAACAGATAAGCATATACGTATCGCAGTGTGCCTGTTGTGATTCAATTTGTGAATTACAAGTTAATTGAAAGGATTTAGTTTTGTTTGCTACCTTGGGAGAAATCCATCATCCAAGCCATTTAGCATTCTCACCATAATGGCAGAAGATAGCAGAAGTGATAGTTTAACAATAGCAAAAGTAACTACAAAAAGCAAAGTGTTCAATTCTTCTCGGGTGGTCATTCAGCACCCAGGTGAACAAAAATTATCAACAAGTAGCAGCACATCATTAGTAGGTTTCATAAATCCAAGTATCCTATGCTTTGGGAAATTCGTACACTTGGGCACCAGGTTGATTAGAAGTATATACAGGACTAAACCAGTTTAGATGTACCCCACACCTCATGGATTCAATGCTTTCATTGAAATGAAAAAAACATCTCTTCAACATTTTGGTTTCTGATCCTTTTCCCACCAGAATAATCTACCATGGACACTTCTTCCTTGACTAAAAGAACTTTGAGTAATGGAATTACTGAGTATTTTAGTTGAGTTTGAGGGTAGAGGCCATGTGTTCTCTGCTAGAAAAAAAGAGGCAGAGGTAGACCAGTCTCATAATTCTGAATAAACTTTCATTCAACTCAAACTCTCTTAATTCAAACACATCAGAAGACACCTAAATAGACTTGCTAGGATAACAAAGTTACAGAAACATGCTGCAGAACTTCCTGAATAACTAACCACTAACAAAGACACTATAAATGTATTGCTAAAGAATCCCGACCACTTAGACATATACTGGCTCGCACTACAAGAAAATACTTGAGCTAAAAAGCTAGAACTTGGAAAACATAAGACCAAGTCAGCTACGTTAAAATGCTTCTAACATGTTCTTCCATCCTCATCTTTTTTCCTAGCACCCCTTCTTCCAGCTACTCTATTCTTTATTGCTACAGTAACCTCGGATTACTATTTACAGCTACAATAACAATCCCAAATTTTTTATAGAAGACATCATTAATCAATACCAATTCCATGCACATCAAACTCTAACCCTGATTCTCACCTAAAATCCCAAATTCTCCACTGCCCACCACAAATCCCTTTGTGGGACAAAAACCAAACTTGTCCTGCATCAAGCTCCTTTCTTATTTAGCTTTCTCATCCAAGTTACATAACTTACACAATGTTCTCATGCCACTATGACCTAGTGGTGCATATATCACTATCTGGGTTCTTCATGTGATTGTACATGCCCTTCTTTCGTGTATTATCAACCTTGTATTTTGTGCATTAATAAGCCACACTGGATTCAACAAACATGAAAGAGAAGCAAACAGACGAAGTAGACCTTTAATTCTGCTCACCTCTTTTATTCTCCTTTCCAGTCTGTCAATTCACTGCGTGGAGCATAGAGCTTTGCAACTTGCTCCTCAGCTTCTGTGTCATTAACCACACCACGGCATCGAGGGAAGCCACAATAGCATGCTAGTTTTTCTTCAATTGAGAAAAATCTGAAAGAAATGAAGTCAGCATCCCAGGGGAATAAAAAGGAACTTTTGTCACATAGGAGTCGAGGGAAACCTATAATCATATGTGAGCTCTTCCCATCTTTTAATATCTCTCTTTGCAAATATAATTATATGCTCATCACCATTAACGCTTATAACTCTCGAATAGCAATTGGGCTGCAAAAAAAGCAAAAGGAGATAGCATTTGGTAAAGCAAATGTAGAAATAAATAGCAATATCAGAAGCATATTACCATGTGACCTTTCATCTTCAAGCAAGTTTGAAAAGTTAAAGCGAGAAAAATGCTATAAAGTTGGATAAATTTATCAGTCATAACTTAATCATAAAGCTTTTCTATAAATCATATATGGCATAGACCTTTTCATACATATTTTCATATCCAATAGAAAGGCTATTAAACAGGATGAACAGATGATACACACCTCACACGAGTGATTAATCAGATGAGCAATACTTCCAGCCCTTGTGGCATCAATGACTCGTTTATCATCAATTCTAAACATGTAAGTCCCAGCACCCTACATTAACAAGGAAAAGAAAAGGTAAACTTCAATCTCAACAGCTTTCTAGAGGACTTCAACACAGTAAGCCAACCTTTCAGAAATAATCACATTAGTTTTAGGATGATAGTTTGTAGTTGTGCTAGATGACAAATACATGCATACAAAGAGTAAGGACAATGGCAACATGCTCAATAGAAACATACCACCAATGAATTGTATATAAAGCGCTCTCTCCTATCAGCTATTGGAGGTCTGACAAGTTCACCAGTATATTCAATCACCTAAAAAATCATGTATTTGTAAAGAATCAATTCCAAATACAAGTCGAAAAGAGAAATATCATATCACGTCAGCAAATTAATTTACCATGTCCCCAGCCCTATGTGGATGCTTTGCAAAGATGCCGAATCCATGGATTCCAGATTTGCCTATGGCATGATATATTTTAATGATCAACAAAAGAAAAAAAAACAACCACCATGTAGAGTCCCAAATGCTCCTTCAAATAAACTGGAAAATTCAAATAGAAATTTGAAATACCAACTTACCAAATGCTAATCTCTTGCGGAAGGTCTGCCGCATGTGTTGATACTTTTCAGCCATAGAGAGAATGTTACTAGGAGCACTAAGCCGAGAGGCTTTTAGCCTTTGAAGACTAGAAGAGAAGACAGACTTTATGAGTCCATTGGAAGCAATTGTACATCCTGATGATTCATGTTGAGAGTAACCGCTAACCAAGTACGGCTGATTCTCTACAAACAATCGCTTCAAGGATGCAGCAGCAAGGGCTTCCGGTTCTTTCCGCCCCCTTCTTCCAAAATAATTGTAAGGCTCTGCAAGGATAAAAAGAAAGATATAAACAAAAATACTATTCAGACATTTGAACTGATAGATTCTATAAAGCAGCTACACATATAATAAGGAAAAGTTCGCCAGAAAAGATGCAACTACTATATGCAACCAAAGTTATTAACAGTTCATATAAAACCCTGCTGCCAACACAAAGACCGGAAACAAAGCCCGAAGGAAGGCATGCTTGAGAGAGAGTGGAGATGGGTAAAAGGTTCACAAACACGTCATTGCACACACATAAGTCAAAGAGTAGGAAATAAATATTTTACGAAGTAATTGGCCTTGTAGCACTGCAAATAGAACCACACAAGAATACAGAAAAGCGTACCAGTACGAGCACAGCCAGACGGATTACACGGTGGGATGTAGTCAGAACACCGACGAGGAATTCGACCAACCCGTTCATCTGTGACCATACGGTCATTAGAAGGCTGCCTATGCTTCTTGCAAAAGGAAAGTAAGCGAATGCACTGATCTGCGTCATCTTCATCTAGAGAAAGGAGATAGAGTCTGTCCTCATCCTCAAGCTATGCAATCATAAAAGAAAGATAAAATATATAAATGCAGACATGCAGGCAAGGACAGGTAAAAATGAGAATGAGCGCACACACTTGCAAACACAGCACAAATCTCTGAATGCTTGATAAATAATACCTCGACGCAAAGGCCAGCAGCACGTGCACAAAGTGGATGATATGCTACCCGACAAGTATTATTTGAACACTGTATACAACAAGCATTTCAAAAGGGTTACAACTAAGTACTAAACAAAAAAAATGAGAGAAAGAAAGAAAGAAAGGAAAAGGGCAAGGGATGATAAGATACAAGTGAATCGTTAGATAAAATGGTATTAAAAATTAGCTATTTTATCCTTCTCTTGCTAGGCAAAAAGGTACCCAGATATTAGCCTTCTTTCATTGTTTTCATAATTAATGAACTATAAAGAGCTGATGATGGCAAAAAATAGCGCACCCAGTAGAAAAGGTTAGCCCTTTGTGAGAAAGCAAATTCCAAACAGAAACTAAAATGACCAATCAGTCCCTCAGTTCCAGAAGGCATCTGCAGAAAAAGAAGTTGTAGCTGCATACTTCAACTTGTACTGAATGATTATCACCAGAAATTTAAGTGTGGAAAATTTATAAGAATATACACTTCTTAAATAGCTATACAAGACCCTATCACCTAATATGTGCCAGTTGTCACGATAGTGGAAAGATGATGCATACTTGTCTATTCTTAAATTGCCCAATATAGCTAGAGATATGTGGGACGGACACGCTTTTGATATTTCTAGAGAATCTCCAGAGATCCTGAATAAAACAGAGGAAATTGCATGGAAACACTTCATGAGCTCTAGAAGAAAAAGGCTTCTGAAGATGTACAATTTTTGCAATTATTTGCAGTATCTGGTTGAAGCAGAGGTCTTTGAGGACCAATCTCCTTAACAGCAATTATTAAGGAACATGATAGTTTTACGACCTTTACAAAATTCTGATTCAAGAACTTCCAATATCTCTGAAATTAATGTTCAATAAGACTACAAATTGCCATATTTTTTATTCTTACTTTTTACTCTAGGAGGATGCCCCATTCTCCTTGTAAGCCTTCATTCTCCAGCATAGTAATTCATTCTTATTTCATCCATAGTTGATATTTTATAAGAGTATTCATCTTAGAATATGTAAAAAGTTGAATCCAAGGAAAAATTTAAAGAAAATTAGTCCTTGATCTTGAGGAGACTAGGATGAGTGGTTATAAGCCAACAAGTATCCCAATAGATCCTAATCAGAAACTTGGTGATGACAAAGAAGGCGATCTAGTTGATACAACACAGTATCAAAAGTTAGTGGAAAAACTAATCTATTTATCACATACAAGGCTTGATATTGTATTTGCTGTGAGTTTAGCAAGCCAATCCATGCACTCACCCTATGCAAAACATCTTGAAGCAGTTTATCGAATCCTTGAAAAGGACACCAGGCAAGGGTTTACTTTTTCATAAGACAACTTGGCAGACAATAGAAGCATACATTGATGTAGATTGGGCAGGTTCAGTCATTGATAGAAGATCCACATCAAGATAATGTACTTATGTTTGGGGAAATATGGTTACATGGCGAAGTTAGAAACAAATGTGGTTGCAAGAAGTTGTGTTGAGGTAAAATATAGGGCTATGGCTAATGGAGTTTGTGAAATGTTATGGCTAAAGAGAATTCTTAAAGAGCTGCAAGTGTATGAATATGTCAATGAAGTCGTATTGTGACAACAAAGCTGTTATAAGTATTGCACAAAATCCAGTACAACATGATCGTACCAAACATGTAGAGATTGACAGACACTTCATAAAAAAATTTAATAAAAAAGATTGATAGTGGAGTTCTATGCGTGCCTTTTGTTCCTACTACTCAACAAACAGCTGATATCTTCACCAAATGACTCTTTAGACCTGTTTTGAGTTCTTTATAAGCAAGTTGGGCGTGATAGATATCCATGCACCAACTTGAGGGGGGTGTCGGATTATTATAAAATAAAATAGAAAGTGATATTGCAAATAAAATCTGGAATTATTGTTTCAGATTTTTAGGAGTTTTTGTTTCCTATTTTCTACCCTAGAGATCTGCTCTTTAATTTGACTTCTTGATGTTGTGTCCTTCCTAATTTGGTGGCCTTTTCTACTATAAATCTTGTAATCAGAACAATTGAATAAATAAGAAAGAAAGTTCTTCTTCAAAAAACTACAATAAGCAATACAAATACAGCCACGATTCTTGATAGTTTAAGTTTAATGTTAGGATCCCATTCAGTTTCTTCCAACTCAAAGCTCACATCTAGAATTTTCCTTTTGTATGTCACAGCTTGCCCTTTCTTTAAATAACTAAATAAAATTTCTAATGCATTTTTCATGACTGAAATTCAGTGGTGAAGATCCAAGGGTATTAATTTGCTACATTTTATACGAAAAAAGTAAACTAAAGATCCATAAAGATGATAGCATCACCTGAACACCCTTCAAATAAGTGTATTTCATTTACAACATTAATTAGAGAACTGAATATCATCCTTCTCAAAAAAGGGGCATTAAGTAGCCAGTAGTTGAGAGAGAATTCATGGTCTCACTAAAAAGTTGGGCTAAGGCTTCTTATATTTCCGATCATGTTAACAGTGCGACTTTTGGAATAGTTGATGGGGTAGGCAGCACATCAGCTGTGACAATTACAATACAAATCTCACTAGCATAAAAGATGGTCCGGTAGGGAGACACAGTTACCATTCACAAGATTTCAATTCAGGAATGTTGAGTCCCTAGCTTTCTCTGCTGGTCATTCAGAGCTTTTTAAAGATATTCTGAATTTTTTGTGAGCTCCAGAAAATGATAAAATTATAGCAAATGTGCCAAAATAAATTAAATAAGGATGTTTAAACAAGAATAGCTACATACGAATAGGAACACCAAAAAGGAACCAGGAAAGCTACTCATAAGCACCTGTCCAGAAAGTCACAACGCATATTAACAAGTATATTATCTTTGGGTTAATTTTGAGCTTACTTGGATACAAGCTCCATAAGCTACGCCACAGATACTACATAAGAGCTTCCAACGATCCTAGTCAATCACAAAAGCCAGATTAGAAGGAAAACACATGCACATTGCTTGAACCCAAAATATCTTATTGTAGTGATTCTGAAGTCAAGAAGCACTTGCAATACTAGATTACTACAGTAGACCAACAAGTACTCAGAATTATTAGGTTACAGAGTGTAAAATATAAAGAATAAACCCACACCCACCACAAACGGACATTCTATAGAACAAGAAAATGCAAAACTGAAATAACAAGCCAATGTACCTTATTGATTCTACTTTGCCCATCAATGGGCTCCATTCTCTTGACATCAGATAGGCAAGTTTCTGCAGCACATAAGTGCGTCAATATAAGCCATTACAAGGAAAGATGAAACAAGGTGTAAATTAGATTCTAACCAGGAATCCATATGGCACAAGCCAAATGAGCCCAGCGCCCATCAGTTGTAGGCTTCATAGCACCGCCTGAAAGAAAGTCAATTCACAGATTCAGTAACATCACTCGTTGCTTAAAAGAAAGGTGTTCTAAGACCATCACACACCAATAACAGGACAAAGGCAGCATGGTGGTGGGGAGTTAGGAGCCCCTGGTCGGCATAAATTGCATAACCACAGCACACCATCAACAGGTTCTAATTCCCCATAGCATCTAGCGTGGACCTGAGCAGACATCAAATTCTGATTAACTTGATGACGTGACTAGATGGATTATAGATATGAAATTAACTTGATGACGTGACTGGATGGATTATAGATATGAAATGAGATAGAACAAAAGGTAATGTCACTCCAATAAAGAAGAGGAAAACGTGTTGTAAACAAAGTTAAGTATGCTGCTTATTTAACTAACAGTAGATGATGAGAAAACACTGTCAATTTTAAAAAACTGCAGTCATAAATACAACCCATCATGCAAAATCCATGAAACTGATTGTAGAAAAACAATTATAGAAACCCTTACCATCATTCTGCATTTATCACACTGCAGGAACAAATTGTTTTCATATTCCTGAAAACAAAGAGCAGCTATTAGAAATTTCTAACCATGGAAGCATCAAAGTCAGAGAAAAAGAAGAGGAAGAATTTCAATAGCTGGGGAAAATTGAAGACAAAGATGCCCAGAAAGCAAGACAAGTCAGAAAGATATGGCGTCGATCGAAGAATTTAGGAGTTTTTCATTCATGGTTCTTTCATTCCCCATGACAGGGCAAGGGGTGGTTAAGTAGCAAGTAAGCATGCTGCCCAACCAAACTAGTTCTATCCATGCATTATGGGAAGAAGTTTGGCTTTTACCTCATCCATATGGCAGACATTGCACTTATCAAGGTCTTTCCAGTCAACACGAACAGGTCTGTAACCAACAGGTATGCCTTGATATCTTTCGGATGTTAACTTGCACGTAGACAGTTTGGAATAATGTATGGATTTTGATAATCCCTGTTAGAACCATTGGAAATTAGAGTAAAGTTACAATAAAAAAAAGGATTTTGAACAGTAGAAACTTGCAAGTATGCAATAACACCATAAGATCAAAACACCTTTGAACTTCCACAAGCAAGAAAATAAACAGAACAACACTTTAAAGACATGAAATGAGCAAAAAGAAAAGTAGATGAGGCCAAAACTTTTGAAATGGTGGTATATTGCATAATACCCAAAACATCTCAATACTGCAAAGGAAAATTCAAGGAACTTGATCCAATTTAAAAATAAGAAGATAAAAGTTAAATTCACCAGTCCCTTTAAAAACAACTTCACAACATAGCAGAACAAGAATTTATCCTAGATGCGTGTAGCATAGTTTTAGCAAAGTTTTAATCTATCAATAGTGGGTGTCATGCCAACTCAGAGAATGATGGAATATTTGTGATTCTAAGGAATTCTGATTGATGGTAAAAATTTGGATTTGAGGGTTTTCTTTGCTCTGGGGATAGGGAAAGGAGAAAACAATTTGTTGAATTACAGGAGTTATTGTAATTGTAAGCTAATCACATCACAGGAAAGTCTGGGTCTAGATAATTCTGTAAATTACTGTGACATATTTGTTAAGTCCTGCACATCATAAGTTAGAAGCTCATGTGCAATGTAGATGGTTAACATATTCGGCTGCCTTGTTACAGGGAAAAAAAAAGGTTCACTAAGATCTTCTCTTTGTGAAAATTTATTTAATGGTCAAAGCAAACCCCAAACTCCACACACACACTCAGCCACAGAGAATTTTGTGCCCTTCTGCAAAAACCACATTCCAAGAAGCAAACCCATCATTTACAGCTGAACAAGAGCTCATTAAAGCATTTCTATCCAGAATTGATTTGAAAAGTTAAAGGGATTTATTTCAGAAGACCTCTTCCACACATTAATCATGCCAAAATAATATAGATTCCTTCTTCCTAGCTTAAAGCGAACAAAAGAGAAGTGCTCCCATCCTCTTCTCAAGTTCCACACCCCAACCATAAGCATTACTAGCTTCCCTGAAGTTCCACCCATTATGATTCACATCCCACTCATACTCAGCTTCAACAACCAATCTATTTTAATTATTTGATTCCAACATGACCTTCCCAAGTGGATTCCAGAGAAGACCCTTATTGAACATGCAAGCAATTTGATTACCAAGTGACACGATAAGTGCATTTATGTGGGCATTCGAGAGAGAAGCACTCCAAAATTCTTTGGAGCTGCAACATGTTTGTGGTGACAGTGTGGGTGAGAGAAATTCCAGAACTATTAAGAGCAAATTTATCTTCGAAGAACCATTAGGAGACAGGATGGTTATTTTAGCTTCCCAGAGTTTTCAACATTAGGTGATCTGGAGGTATAATGTTACCAAAGATGAGATGATACTTCGAGGCAACCAAAAAGTATATTCTATTTCAGAGGATGTTCCTTTCTCCTTACTGTAATTTCACAAATTTTCTTCTTTAGATGAATAAAAAAAAGTGATAGAACAACTCTCCAACACTCCATTAATTTTTTTAGATAACCGAATATTGTGTTAATAGCAAAAGGAATTACAAAAGCTTAAGGGAGAATAAATCATCCTCCCAAATAATAAAGCTAAACAACTTGCATAAAAGAGCTGCCCAGTCCCACTGAATAAGCAAAAGAAACTCCCCTAAGAACACCTGCATCATGACACCACAAAGAAGAAAGGAAAATTACCTATCCCATAACAATTGTCTCTAAGTGAACTGGTTTTTAAAAATCCTAGCATTCCTCTCCAACCATTAATTGAAGCACTAAGAAATTTCAGAATCCAATTGAGATTTATACTAATGATTTGAAATCAAATTGCAAAGATGCAAAATGGCAAAAGTAGATTTCTATCTTGACAGAAACTATCAACAACATTTCACTCCAGACCATTCATTATCCATTTGGCTAGCAAATGAGTAATTCAGAAAAGGTTCGACACAATGGCAGCAGATAAAAATTGACATCAATATAAAATAGGCCAACCATTGAAAATTTTAAGGTTATTGAATAACAAGATGTGAACCTTTAGTAGTTTTATAACTTCAGGATTAGAGAAACCAAACATGTCAGAACCAGATTTGAGTTTTCTTTCTCCTCCACTTTCAGCGCTAAAACCATTAGAATTACCATCTTGCATCTTCCTGATTTTTCTGTATATTTTATCCCAGCAAGCATCTGGAGTGGATCCATTAATCTGCAACAATGAAAAAAAAATATCTTCAGCTGCTACTCTTTCAGCAAGTTTTACACCATGTAGCCAAGCAAGCAACAGCAATGATGATGGAATGCCAATCATATTTTGATGGGTAGAAGAAATTTATTGATAACAACATGCCAATATCAAGCAAGTCAAAAAATCACTGATAAGATCTATTCTATCCCATTCCCATCTCGTTATCTCTCAAGGATGAGGGACCATTATATCATGTTTTATAATGCCATTGAAAAAGATGCCATACAAAGTTTGTGTTTCCTCAATCATCTTTTATCTGTACATGAGAAGTGCATAGTAGCAACCTGCAAAAGGGTGGTTATGACCTATGATGTATAGTACAAAGAATCATTTAACAAGATGAGACAAGGAATAGTTAAATAGGAGAATGACTTTGTAATGTATTTGTGGTTTTAAGATTAGTTGATCACAACTGACCTCCTCTCCATTATCCAATGTCACTCTAAATAGAGGCCGAATCTTTGACTCGGCATCTCTCAACACTTCCATTTTATATATCATACGAACATTTGGATCTGAACCCCACAAAGTCGAAACCAAAAAAGAGAACAAGTCAAGGAACTAATACAATCAAGATGACTCAGAGAATGAAAAACAAAAATCTCAGAGAAATGAGATTATGGTGGAAAAGATGTGATACACAAAAGTCCCACTATGTATTTATAAAATAACCACCTTTTATTGAAGTAAACTTCCTCAAGGCAGCATACCCTTCAGGCCAGATGAATCTGTTATCCTGGAAATGTTCAGAATCCTTGACAATCTTTCCTGCGAGGACAATGTACAAGTCTATAAGTGTAAATGATTGGTTGCCACAACGTAAATTAACTGCATATTGCAAAATACCCAGTCTCCCCAATCAAGTAGCAGAAAGATATTGTAGGCACTGTGTTGCTATCAAGAACAAAAAGGTGATGAAATGAAATGCACAAAACATTTTCAATCATGTCTTAAGCTGAAAAAAAAAACACAAGAAGAACAAGAAAATTCCAGATGCTGAAACTTACCAAGGCTTATTATTTGCAAATCCCCAATTACATATGGAGAAGTACCCAGCCTAGCCAATATCCTTTGAATCCCTCCATCTTGCATGCAATCTTCTCCTGAATCTGTACTCCCTTCATCGCTACTCGCACTCTCACAGCTATCAGCTTTCATGCCATTTTGCAGCTGTAGCATTCTTCTCGAAAGCTTTTGTTCACTGAGATACCTGGTAAAAACAAAATGCCCACTGCATCAGGATCCTAACATTGCATGTAAATTTTGAAGTATTCTCACGGTTTTCTAAAAGAACTGCACATTATAGCTGTTCCAAGTGAGTGCATACAGTGATATTTCAGGTAAAAATAGATAACAAGAAGGTAAAGTGATAATGGAAGTGAAGGCCAAAAAAATATAATGTGCAGAGATCCAATATTGATAACCAACTTTAGGGTCTGAGCATCATCAAGCCTTCAGGACAAAATCCCAAGGATTTTCAATATAGAAAACAATTCAATTGTGGAGCCATTAAAAGGCTGCATCAAGAGCATTATTGGCGCATGCAACCCTGTTTCCCAGGTTTCACCACAGTAATACATGCTATCTTACAAGGAGACAGGCACAAGATAATATGGTCCCTGATATTATAACCTCCACCAACTCAACAAGTGACAAAAGGCATGTCATATTGATAAATTGATAACAGAATTCAGCAATGATACCTATACAGCTAGAAGGATTCACATGCACAGGGACATGATGACAATTCTGGTTAAATAAAAGGTACTCAAGTGTGAAACACCATATTATCATGGCACTTCAATGAAATAAACCCTTAAAATCAACCTTACATTTTTGCTTCTTCCAAGCTTCGAGTGAAACGAGGTTGCTTGCACTTTAGGTGGAAAGAAGAAAGAAGTCCTTTGAGAAACGAGATCGCCTGCTTTGGTTTAATTCTGGTAGTAGAAAGATAAGATATAAAGTCAACCTCAATGAGAAATAGAAGTCCTACACACTGGGCAGTGATTGACACAAACAAAATCTCCTTCAAACTTAGAAGAACAACGAACCTTGCAAAATCATGGGTACCAAAAAATTGAACAGATATTGATCCTCCTCCAATATTTTTGCTTATGCCTCTATGATCACCAATAAGTGCTCCATCCACAACAATTGCTGGCCACATAGCATGACCTGCACTAGAACAATTAAAAGATATAGTTGGTGTAAAACCAAGAGGGTAAATTTATCTATCTATAGTGTAATTACAAAGTTTTGACAAATTAATTGATGGTAGAACCTGCATGTACATAACAGCAGAAAACTGCCCAAACATGAGAGTAGGAATCAAATAAATGCAAATGATCCTTTCCACTGACATCCTGGCTCACTAATGCATGGGCAAACAAGACCATCCAAACTCAAATGCATTAAAACAAGTTCTTAACAAAATCATAGATCTTGTTTCCTTTTCCTTTTCTCTTTATTGCCTGGTAAACCTTTTCTGTAATTCCCTTGATCCCTATGCCAGTAAAATGACCATACATTCAATCAATTGTCTTTCTAACCCAGCACATTGGTTTTCATTGACCCTGAAACTATAGAGCATGATCTAATCAAGATGAGCATGTTGGAAGCAGTCAAAATATGTTTGCAAAGGCACACACAAGAAACAGTTTGATCATATGGTGTCAAACACTAATCTAAAGAAAAAGGATAAGATTTTAGCTCGTAATTCATATGAGTTACAGGAACTTGATATTTCCGAGCATCTCTGAGATGTATTTGGTTTTTTATGGCTAATGTATGCAAAGAGTGAAAACAGATAAAAAAAAACCCAAAGACAAAATCTGAGAAATTTGGTGCAGACCAGTAAGTTTGGCCCATATGATATCCCCAGGCTCAAGATCTTGGCAGTCATCCAAACTGGCAGCTAACACAACCATCTCATTATAATAATTTCTATCACCATCTGTACTTTTTACACAGACACTCAGGTTCAGCCGCTCCATCTCCTCACCAGAAATAAAGAACTTTACTTTCTCGTTTGAAAGCATCAAATCCTCTTTATCTCCATCTTCATATTCAATCTGCATTGTAGTTCATTTCTCATCAACAATAGTATCCCAACATATTCTTTATAATTCTAAAGCAGTTCAAATTTTAAACGAGAAAACAAATGGAGCATCAAGCCATACATTATATCGGTTGGTATCTGAAATGTGCCCAACAACACGTCCAGAATACCAATCAGCATCCAGTGGCCAGTAGACCTGTAAAAATCAGTTTTATCATGCACATAACGGAAAGGATAATCTCATAAATCAACAAAGAAAGGTAAAGCATAAGCTTGCCTTGCATGGCAACCCAATGATCAATTTTGGATCAACATCATCAAAATTCAACCTATTGAAGACATAATTTACACACATTAAACAAAAATCACATGAACAATCAGAAACAATTTGGAGGCCAATGCAAAGAATTTTTAAAATTTATGCTACATTGTCTCAAAACCTAAAATGCAGCTTAAAAACATAAGACTTTTATCATAAAAATCCAAAATCCACCACTCTAATAACTAAAAACATCTACATTGGTGCCGAATCTTGTCAGTAATTTTCACTAAAATTCATCACAATTATTACATTAAGAAAGATACCCACCTGACCCATCTTTTACTAGTATCTGGAAGGGCCGAAAATTTATCAGAATTCGTAACCAGAGAATCACGCTTCTTTCTCTTAAAATTTCCAATCTTACTATTACTATTGTTAGTATTATTACGGCAATCCCTCAAACGAGGCCTATCAAACCCTAGCAGAATATTAGAATCGACACCCAATCTCAGCAACTCATTGCTCCCAATCCTTCTCCTCTTCTTCTCCTTGTTCAATTCAATCATCGGCTCCTCCTCAAATTCACAAATCTCACTCTTCACCGCCAGCTCAGGCTCAGCGGCGCGTGAAGCCAACGAATCATGAAACGAAGGGCGGGGTGGTCGTTTTGGACGGCGAGAATAAACGTAGAGTAACGAAGGAGGATTGTCGACACGTGGATGGTGGTTGGGAAGAAACTTCCGGGCTTTTACTTTCTTTGACATGACGTTGGATGATCCACAGAGAGACGCGGCAGAGTAGACGCGGTCCAACGACACGTAGCGTATAGAAGTGCCCCCGGCTTCTTCTTCTTCGAAATCGAGAGGTGATTTGTGGATTTTGTCTTCTGTATGCGGTTTGTGTAGAAGTGCCATGAGTGAGGAAGATAACCTGACCTGTCTGTAATTTGGAGGAAGGAAAGAAGATGCGTTATGGTTAGGGTTAGGGTTTGGAGGGAAGGATGTTCCCAGATTATCAGTTTCCCGCCCGCCGTGTGCACTACAAGAGAGGGGGGGAGGTCTGAAAGCCAGTGAGCCTGTTAATCAAATGCCTCGTTGATTTTTTTAATTTATTAATTAATTTTCTTTATTTTATATTTTTGGGGACTGGAGGGAGACTTTTCATAACACAATATCTGGCAAAGTACTTTTGCACGTGCCAGATATCGTGTTATGAAAAATTGTTATCGTAATGACAACATAGTCCTGAAATGTTTTGGGAATTTCAATTTAGGCATGGGCTAAAAAGTTGGCACTTTCCGTTCGTTTACGCAGCTATAGCTGCATTTTAAGTAAATCATAGATTTAAATCATTTGATAAAGAAAAAAATAAGATTTACTATTCATAAGCCCTATTGATTACTATGTTTGCAATGCAATGCAAGGGGAGAAGAAGCAGCTCCAAGCTACTTTTTTAAAACTGTGTTACAGCACAATAACCAGAGGCGCGCAACTTTTTCTTCTTCTACACTTCCATATCTCAACTGTTCACGTGAACAGTGGAGAAATGGAAGTGCAGAAGAAAAAGGAGGAGGAGAATGAGGGGTTAGGGAAACCAGGGAAAGAGTAGCTAGCTTTGTCATCCAACTCCAGCATGCAGACACGGAGGAACAGAACAGAGGAATAGCATGAGAGGAGAAGAAGCAGAACAGAGGAATAGCTAAAAAAGTGCTCGACTTTCATCTTCATTCCCTCTCGCTTTGCTTTTATCAACATTACACTGTTCAAGTAAATTTTAATTCACTTGAAAAGTGTAGCAACACGCATGAATTTAGTACATGCGTGTTCCTTTGCCCAGCCGTGTCACTATCTTAGGCCAATGACCGGGCGGGGCTGGCTGGATTTAACCCAGTCCATATGGGTAGGACCGGGTCCGATCCAAACCTTAATGCATTGACCCGGATCCGTCCCAAACCTAAATGCATTGAATCAGGTGAATTAATTCATGGGTTACTGTTATGTTTATAGTGTTTATTGAACCACATCCGACCAAAAAAATTATTTTTTTTTAAATTGTGTTTTACTCGAAAAACTAGTGTTTAATATTATTTAATAACACTACATAAATTGGAAGGAAATCGCATGATGACGTAGCATTTGTGGAATTTGATCAATTCCAATTTTGTTTCTGATGATAGTTTACCTGATTTTGTTGTACGCTCAAAAAAACTATGAAAACTGTAGTCCTTATTGGATGAATTTCATACATGATGAAATTGTAGATAAGTTAATGGAACAATTAAAAATATTTGATATAAAATATGATTTATTTAATGATGTAATAGTGGTAGTTAAATCTACAATATTTAAATTAAAAACCTTCAATATTAATATATATATCTATGTATATTAATTATTTTGTAACCTCAATTTGAAAAGCATTTTTTCAACCAAACACATTAAATTACTTTTTGTTCAACCTTAATTTCAACCATAGTTTTAACCAAGCATATATTTTTCCAAACTAACCTCAACTAAAAGTACTTTTTATAAAATAATTTTTCTAAACCATAACCACAGCAGCTACAACAATACCAAACACACTTGGACGATCTGTTCACTGGCTGGATTGACCAATATGTTGGCCGACTCGGGCTTCACAGTTTTTCCAGTAGGTTCGCCGGTCCTGCTTCGTTAGGACCCAAAACGTTAAGACGTCTTATAGCAAATTACTATTTACTAAAAGTAATTATTAACAAAAAGCTAACAATGTTGTTGATTTTACAAAACTAGTTTATTATTTATTTTAATAGTGTAATTGTTATATTACTCTTTTATCATTTTTTTTATCTTTATTTTAGGGACAGGGTGATTTTTTTCATAAAAATGTGAATCTCTTTTGAAAATTAAATGAGGTTATTTTAGTAATTGTGTTTATAAATACATGGTAAAATAACAAAGTTAGCTTTGGAATAAAATAATTCAATGTTTTGTGCTCAAGAGCGATATTATATTTTCATGTGTTGGTCGAATAATAGAATTACAACATTACCCATGTCATTTCATTTTTTTAGCCTTGCATTCAAGGGTTTTATAGTAATTTCCGCATAGTCTGCTTGTTATTGTTGATTGGTCTTGGGGGTATTTTTTGTTTTGTACAATTAAAAAAATCAAAAAGTGGTTGGCGTGTGCGGCTGCCTCCGGTGGTTGTACTGGCGCTTCTAGCGCATCATTGGATTCATCTCGACATCCTCTTCCTCCATGAATGGCACGTATATGGTGGTTCGGCATGGTTTTGCTGGAAATGGCTTTTCTTTTTTTCTTTCTTCCTGGATTTACATGTAGGCCATACAGAAAATCAAACCAACCCTTTAATTTTTTTTTCTTGTAATTCAGTCCATCTTCTCTTATTTGTAATTTTTTTTATTTGTATTGATTGTTTATAATTGGATTTTATTTTTATTTCATCCAACGTTATTTGATTTTTGAAATTTTTTTTCAAATATGTTGCTCAGTTTTTGAATTGCTATTTATTTTGTTTTGAATTGTTTTCTTAATTGATTTGTTTTTTTTTTTTACAATTTCACCACAATCATTTTTTTCAATTAATTTTTGTGTCAAATCTGGTCATGTTTCTTTTAGTTGCTATTTTTAAATTATTTTTTTGATTGATTGGTTTTTTACAATTTCATCGTTAAATATTTAATTTAATTTTATTTTTATTTTGAATTTAGTTCTAATTTTTTTAAGTGCTTTTTTTTTTGCATGGTTTTTTTATTAATGTTTTTTCTCAATTTCATCCCATGCTGTCAAATTTAGTCCTAGTCATTTTCTTAATTTTTTAAGGATATTTTTTATTTTTTATTCAAATTTTATCTTTATTTGGTTTTTTCCTGTCAGATTTTAAGCCCATTTTTTTTGCTATTCTTTTTATTTTACAAGTTTTTTTATTAGTAGTTTTTCAATGATTCTATCATTCAAAATTAAATTAGATAACATTTAAACTTTTCAATCGAACTCTGGTTCATGATCTAACAAGTTGTAGAGTTTTTAGATTAGATGAGTTTTAGGAGGTTCACCTGAGTTTGCTTTGTTTTTTCCTCTTTTTTTAAACTCTTTTTTTTTTAAGTTTGACTCCTTTTGTTCATGTTTTCCTTCAATTAGGTTAGCATCAGGTTATTTGATAATCCATATAGGTTCGAGTGTGGTTCTTTCTATCTTTTTCTCATTGTTTTTTGGTTAATTTATTTATTATTATTGTGTTTTGTTTTTTTTATATTATTTAAATTGCACTTTAACCAATGACTTTGGACTTGAATTTTTTTATGCCTGTCAATTTTTTTACATCAAAAAAAATATTGTTCCGTCCGCAGCGAAGCGCGGGCAGCATCTCTAGTTAATTACTAATTATTGTTACTTTGCTAATTGATATTTTTATGTTAATAATTAATTAATAAAAAAAACTAAGAAATATAGCTTTTAACTTTTTCATTATTGTACATTAGTCATGGTTCAAAAATTACTTCAGAGTTTTTTTTACAATGTTCTATTATTTGTATGAGCAGTGAAGCATCTTAGTATGT
>Ga0325402_1000978_pt1 | contig 22185 bp, 8 predicted proteins | sample PopdelMetagenome_22_FD_207212 | JGI IMG/M metagenome (GOLD analysis project Ga0325402, IMG submission 207212) | Populus deltoides microbial communities from Bellville, Georgia, United States - Xylem-PdKOR-R3 | ecosystem: Host-associated > Plants > Phyllosphere > Stem > Wood/Secondary xylem...
TTAAATTAATTGGGTCAACCTAGTTTAACCTGTATAATTTGTAACTTTGGTCTTGGCCAAATTAATAGCTTTTCTTGCACATCTTTATCTTTGTTAGGAATTGAGTTTGTTTATTTCTTAGAAAAATATATAACTTCATTTTCTTGTAAATATGATGGGTAATTTTTAGCTATGATCATTGCTTTACCTTTTGCATGAAATTTTCTATTCTAAAAACTTTCCTTAGTAAATTTTGTGTTATTGACTCTTAGAAGATGTTTGAGAGTGTGGTAACGATTACTTATTAAAGTGTTTTTTCACTCGAAAATGCATCAAAATAATATTATTTTTTATTTAAAAAAATATTTTTGATATCAGTATATCAAAACGATCAAAAAATATAAAAAATTAATTTTAAAAAAAAATTTAAGTTTTACTCCACATCTGTTTGAAATACAATGCCAAATAAAAATTTAGTAAAGCCACTATGGATTGAAGAAGTGGAGGTGGCTTCACCACAGGCTAATAAAGTTTTCTTGAAGATTCTCTTTACCACTTTATGACATACCAAACTTTTGAGAAGCTAAGTTGAACCATGTTTATATTTATTCTAGAAATTTTTTTTTATCCAAGATGAAATGAATATGTAAACCCGCAATATCTCAGCTGAAATTTGAATGAGAAATCTAGAATGATCTGAGATCTTGAGTAAGATAAAATTTATTTTATTTTTTTTGTTTTTTTAAATAATACAAGGTATATCAATCATTCTAGTTGGAATGGAATGAAATTGATAACCTTGATTATAATTAGGTGGTGCTGTAAATTTAGGAAATGTATCTGGAAATTCTTATAGAATTGGAGGGAGTAGAATGAGTATTAACTAGATTCTCAAACTCCTATAAATGGATTTTTATTTCAATGGAGATAATATGTTTGAATAGATATTTAATACTTTAAGGTGATTGAGATTGCATATCATACATTTACTGATGAAGTTAGCTAAAGTGCATATGGAATAAAAGGGTATTAGGTGGAACCAATCCTTTTATGGCATGGAAGAGAGGGTTGCCATTTATTTCTTGAGAGAATTATGTTCAAGTTGTGATTCTTATACTTCAAAGAAGGGCTAATAGATACCCGTTAACAAATTTCAAATAGTTAGCCTATAATAGTAATTTTTATGATTACTTAGAAATGTTTGATGATGTGATGACTAGAATGGCCTTGATGAAGAATGTGCCTTTGAAATTCTTTTTAGGAAGATTAGACCCTAATTTAGAATATGGTATTAGAAAAACTTGTTGAATTCAAGGAATAAGGAAAATCAAATTCATGAGTTAGATTATAATATTAAAAGAGTTGGGGATCAAAGTAAAAGAAATTTAAAAATTTAAGGACCAAATTTATTTTGTTTTGTTATCTAAGACTTTTGATTTCTTTGTATTACTTCTAGAAGTTTAATTATTTTAAACCCAATAGCAACTATTTTATAGTAGAAAATAACACTTTAAATACAATGAATCTTCACATTTCAAAAATACACAATCAATAATAATTCCTCCAACACAATTATATCTTCCCTATTAGTATAAAATATATTTCCTCCAATAGTTTTAAAGCTTTATTTATTGATGAAATTGAATAAAATGAAGATTATTATCAAGAAGATGTTGAAAAGATTATTTCAAAATCAGAGATCTATGAATCAAAAGGTGAAGACTATTGCAAATTGAAAGTGTGTCAAGAAAAAAAAAATGTTTATTACATGAATAAATTGATGAAATACATGGAGGTTTGATCCAACATGTTTTCAATAGAGTTTTTAAGATGTTTAAAAGCTTAAAAACAATACATGGTGTAAGGTATCAAAATTATATTATAAAAGATATATAAATCAATGAGTCTAGAATACCCCACGACAAAAACAGTTTGATGAAAAGAAAGAGTGGATATTGGTGAGGATGATTATTGTCATGATTCTCAATGTTAAGTTGCCAACAAATTCTGGGAAGAATTAGGAAGTGTTTGGGAACATGGTGTAAATCGTGTTCCCAAAAATTTTGAATTTTGTTTTTTTAAAATAATTTTTTTTATGTTTTCAGATCGTTTTGATGTGCTGATGTTAAAAATAATTTTTTTAAAATAAAAAAATTCATTTTGATGTATTTTTAAGTGAAAAATAATTTGTTGTCTTCATATAAAGTATGGAGAGGAAAGAAGTCGAATCTAAATTATCTTAGAGCATGTATTGTTTAACTTATTATAAAGTTGATAGTCTAAAAAGGATGAAATTGGACCCATGGCTAATAAAATTGTTTTGTGAGATATGTTTCAAAGTATACAAATTGCTAGATGTTTATTCCAATAACAACGTAGAATGAAAGTATATATATTGAATTTATTAAAAAAAAAATAGCAAGTCTAAGATAACAATTATCTTTTCTTGGATACATCTAAGAAAATGATCATTTTTTATTGGGTCTAATCTTGAGAAAGAATTCAATTTCTATAGACGTAATTATATTTGATGTCTTGGACTCTAATCTCTTTATATCTATTAGGTGTATAAAAATCCTCAAAGGACCCACCATATTCCCATCAAACTTTAATATAGATGTAAGAGATATTTGTCCATCATTAAATGATATCAGGATAATATTACAATCCATACTCTCCTTTTTATAGAAGGACAAGACTCATGAGTTATAAAATACACCATAAGACTTTCATAACAAATGTTCACAATCTTCATTCTCTACTGCATATATATTTTCAGAGTATATCTCTCTAGAATATTCTTATATTTTTTCTCTTTAAAAAGATATTATTTAAGCATCGAAGAGTCTTCATCTCCACCAAAAAAAACTTTTTGCAGGTATTAGCCACAAACAACCTTAGCCTACCAAGCAACAAGTATAAGTTATTAGCTACCATAGTTACGGAGAATGAATGAGATCAATAGGACCAATGGATTAATCGATTATTTAACCCGAAAACCCTATTCTTAGACTACCTGGATTTTTTGGGATATCATCATAATCAAATAAAATAAATTAAAAATCTTACACACAAAAAAAATATCGTAAATTATATTGTTTAGGAAGTAAAATTTGGGATTTTTTTTAGTTAGAGGTGTCTTAATTTTACATATAAATTCAATTATTTTCTTAAAAATGATTAACTCGACATGGGCTCGTGTTATGCTGCGGGGCCAAATTATTTTTCTTTCTATAAAAATGATTTTCAAGTGCTGCAAGCATGTATTAATGAAGAAAGAAAAATCCGCGACTCAAGTTTTAGACCTGACTAATTCAGATAAATTAATTTTATTTTAATTAGATGATAACAAAATAGAGAACAATAGGAAATGAATCAAATTAAACAAAAAAAAAACCGATAATGATAACTTGACAAAAAAATCTTTTTTCCAAAAAAGAAAAAAAAACAATGTAGTTTAATTCTTAATCAATTGAATAAGGAAGGAATGATAAAAACAAAAACTCGAGTTAGCATGACAAACTTATAATCTGAGTAATAAAATAATAAATGGTGAGCCAACCCGGGTTAACCCGTCAAATATGCAATCAAAGTCATGAGATCGGGGATAACCTGATATAAAAGAAAATGAAGAAAACCACAAAGCCTATTATTTTTTAAAAAAACTAATGTAGAATAATGAAATAAAAAAAGAAATAAGTAAAAAAAAAATGTTAACCATCGTTAACTTCTCAAATTTCAATCCCTAACCAATCAAATGTTAAAGGATAAAATTAAAAAAAATCATTTATACAAAAGGAAGCAAAACCAAAAACAACAATTTAAAAAATAAGGATCAAGATTGAAATAAAAAATAAATTTGATGACAACTATACATTCTTAATTGAAGGGTGAAATTGAAAACAAAAATCAATTTAACAAAATAAACAAAAAAAATCAAAAAATAAAAATCAAATTAAAAAAATATCACAATTGGGATTGAAAGATGAAATTAAAAAAATAAATTTTTTTTTATAAAAGATCAACAACAAAAACTAGAAATAAAAAGAATAAAGATCGAAGTTGAAATATCAATAATTAAAAGGACATCATAACAATTTTAAAATTTTAAATTGCTAACATGAATTTTGAAAGTAGAAAAGAGAGAAAAGTTTTTTATAAACAACAAATCATCACACTACTGCTATCATGCGTTGTTTCACTAGGAAAAAGATGTCATAACAACTTTAATAATGTGACATAAAATAATTTTTTATTAATAAAAGGTGATGTCCTAACAAAATATCACAAGCATCTTCTATATAATAATAATTTTTTTATTTAAATAATATTTTATATTTATTAAAAAATTAAATTATTTTAATTTAATTTAATAATAACAAAAAAAAATTATAATAAAAGTAAAAAAAAAAATCTTAGACACAAGTTGTAAAACTTTTGCTTTTGTTGTACTTAAAAAAGTGAAAAAAAGTAAAGAGCTCGTAGATGTCAATGTTAAACATTTTAATTTTAAAAGTATTTGAATTATTACACTATATTTAAAAATATATAAAAAATAATTCTATCCCTCATCAATGATAATAATAAATAAATTTTATAAAAAGATAAAAATACTCCATGACCAACTAAATGGCTATACTTTTTTTCAACGCCGACGCCAAGCAGAAACAAAAAAAAAATCAATGGCTCCTTAGCTTCAGAAAATCTCCTTCCCTCTTTCTCTAGGTCATAATAACCCTTGCTTCATTTCTCTCTCTCTCAGGCTCCATCTTCAACAGCATCTCATGATAAAACGATCACAAACGCTGCCGTTTCCTCCACTCCAGCAACAACCAAAAAAGACAAGCAATGAATCAAGCGAAAACAAACCTTTGATTTGTTCATCAGCAACAGTAAAAGTTATGATGTCCTGAATCAATAAAAACTTGCATTCATGGTCATTTTTAAAACTTGAAATCTAAAAAATCAAGTGATATGAGTTTTGTTTTCGTAGTGGTGGTGGTTGTTTCTAATACGGTAATCTTATGGGGTTTATGATTTTGAGAATTACCATGAGAGAGATAGATGGAGAAATAGATAATAGACCTATAGAATCTATAGAGGGGGAATTTGTTTTTTCAAGGACATTAATTAATGAAAATAATTATTTTTTACCTTTTTATTTTATTTTATCTTGTTTGCAAACCACGAGTTTCCACGGGTCTCATTCCAGTTAGGGTTTGGAAGTGGGGTTTAGGTTTATTACTGTAATAATAGTTGTTTTTTAATATATATTTTATTTAAAAATATATTAAAATAATACTTTTAATAAAAATTAAATTAAAAAAATAAGTGGCGGCGTAAACAAACACGGCATTAATAATTATAAACAAACATGCTAGCCAGCTAGCGGAAGCATTACATTGAATTGATTTGATAATAATAGGGATCAAAATAAAACAATTAAAAGTATGAGCTTAGTTGAATTTGAACTAAAGATTGGGGGCTCTCGACCAATTATCCATTCTGACTTTACGATTTTTATAGCCATCATACTAGAAAGTTGTTTCTAATTCCTCTGGATCGAGAGAGAGAGAGAGATGTCGTCACACAACAACAACCCAGCGTCAGCGAACGATCCACGGCAGCCGTCAGCGTCGAAACCGTTCCTGGCACCGATGGTTTCACCAGAGGATGTGCCCGTGGATTACTCAGGTTTCGTTGCGGTTATCCTTGGCGTGGCTGGCGTCATGTTCAGGGTAATTAATTAAATTTATTTATTTATTTATTCAGCACATCTTTAATTTATTTATTCATCCAATACAGATATTAACAAGTTGATTGATGTATGGTGCTGGCTGGGTGGCAGTACAAGCTTTGCTCGTGGCTTGCTCTCATATTCTGTGCCCAATCACTTTCAAACATGAGGAATATGGAAAATGATCTTAAGCAGATTTCCATGGCATCCATGTAAGTTCACCCTTGATTTTGTTATTTTGTTTGGATTATGGATTTTTTTTCCCTTACTGTTTCTAGATAGACAGATAGATCGAGATACAGCATATACAGCATTTAGGAAAGGCACAATGTAATTATCATATAATTGGAGATCTTTGCCTAATCGTAGGAAAGGTTTGTCTACAGTTGTCAGGGATCATTATTTATGGAACACATTCCTACTGTTTTTCACGAAATGGTCATGACAAGTTGGTTTGTTTCTGTAAAAGCTATGCGAGTCATCTGACTTTTTAGATATGCTTTCTAGCTTTAAGTTCTGCCTTCCTTGCTACAATGTAACGAGTTAACAGCTGAAAAACAATGTAAAGTCCTTGGATTGCTAGAGAACCCTGCTCTTTTGCATCCATTAATGTATTTTGCTAGAGAACTTCGAACAATACATATTGCATCCCAAAGAGCTCTCTCACCAAAAGATGATCACAATTTATATAAGAACCCAAATCCTGGTGCTTGGTTGGTTTTCAAAGAAAAACTAGTTATAGATGGCTTATTATAACAAGAGTTCTTGCACTAGGCTAATTGGTAGTGCTATAGCCTTGTTGATTCTCATATCTTCACACTATGAAACTATCCAAGATGAAACGGATAAGAGGATTATTCTGGCAAGATTTCTGAAATGTCACTCATCATAGATTGGTGTCATCTACAGGACTTAGAGCATTGTTCTGTTGAGAACCAGTGGTTCCAACCTTTAGTTTCCTTCGAAGATTGATTGAATTCAAGGACTTCAAATGGAAATGAGATATCTTAGATGTTGTTTCTCCTGAGAAGGCTGAACTGGAATGTTAAATGGGGGATACCAGAACTTTGTTGTTTTGAATGCAATTGGCTTTTTTTTTTTTGCATAAGTTATAGAGTTAATTATAAATTAATCCTTATGATGTTTGAAAACAAATTATTATTACCCTCTAATATGATAAATAATTAAATAATCCTTGTAGTTTTGTATTCCGTCAATACCTTAGTCCCTTTGTCAATTATCCATTAATAAACTGACGAGCTGTTCTCAATTTAAAAGTTTGTTGTCCAAAAACACCCTTTATTTTATTTTTTTGTCAAATTTTCCTGTTCACCTACTTCCCTTCCCTCACATCTCTCACCCTTTTCTTCCATTTCTCTCTCCTACTTTTTCTCCTGCCCTTTCCTCTGCCTCTCTCTCCTCCCTTTCTCCTTCCCTTTCCCTCCACCTCTCCTCTTCTCTTTGCTCTAGCATCACTACAAAAGCTCACCAAAGAAAAATCAATGAAAAAAGCAAAGAGAGAAATTACTGGTTCTCCATCATTTTTTTTGTGAAACCATAATCAAATTAAACTCCTCATCTTCAAGAGTTCATTGATACCAAATTTGGACCTATACACTAGTTAATTTATGTGTTCTAAGACATGAAAAAATTGGATCTAAGAGTTAAAATTCTGAATTTGTGCATTTAATTTGAGTTTTGAAATGTTTTTTAAAGTTGAACTGTTGTTTGGAAGATGAAAATGATTGGTTTGATGATGTTTTGAGGTTGGAGGGTGGTGATTTGGCCTTGGACAGCAGCAGTGGGAGGCTGCTGGAATTTTCAGCAAAAAGTTATATTTATTCCTTACAGTGTCACAAATATTACAATTAAGTTCTTATATTTGAACACTATTCATTAACAACTGTTTTCAACCAGTACTTATCCATGCATCAAAGGGTAGTTTTAGCGTTAATGTTAAAACTACGAGGCATTTGATGATCAAGGGACACTGTCAAATAATTTATCCTAGTAGAGGGACTAATTAATTTGTTCCAATAAACTAGAGGGACTAATTTACAATTAACTCTTTTTTATACTAGACTTCAAGAAAGCTAGCAAACTGGTCAAGCAGTTATTTTCTTGATTAAGCTGTCTCCCCTTGGTGGCATTAATGGTGAATATTAGTGAAGTGTCCAAGTTTCTGTTCTTGTTGGTGGTTGTGGTGGATGTTCATAGTAGATTGATTGTGGTGGGAGATGCATCATAATAGGGATGCAGATGCGTTCAGTGAATATTTCTATTATCCTTTGTGAATTGAGTATGAGACGCTTCTTTTTCTGGAAATTGGCAAGTAAAGTTTTGCACGGCTTTTCTGTTACTGTTCCTTTGTCTCATTTTGTGCCTTTTCTTTTTGTAGTTTCATATATAATTTGATACAAAACAGGAGAAGTTCTAGTACTGTGATCTATTTCTTGGTTTATGTTAAACTGGTTGGATGTGGTCCAATTTGATTTTCAATTTATAGTTATACTTTGACTACAATTTTCTGAAGTTAAAGGAGTACAATTGTGATATTGCAATTGCTACCAAGTGATTTTAAATAAAACGATGAACATTTTTTTTATAACATAAATTATCAATTACCTGGATGTATATAAGTGGAGTTCTGGCCTAACCTTTTTACTTTTAAAGTGAATAGCCTGATGTTCCTATTAGTTTAGATGTTCCATGCATCCTTGGATTAGCCCATAGATTTAATAAAATAACAACCATTTCATGTCTATCCTCAGAAAGGCGCTCAAAGTTTCATTAGGATGAAGTAGTTGTCATTGATTATAATTTGAGTTTAGTGGAAAGGAATTTGGAATGCCTTTTAACATTGGTTGTTTCTTATCTGAATTGAACTTTTCAACAATCAAACCCTTTGAAAGAACATAATGTAGTTGAAGGGGGGTCAAGTAAGGTTGGACACACACTTGATTTGTGACCTTGATAACATATTTCACTTGCTGATTCCATCCCTGGGATTTCTGAGCAAGTGAAGAAAATGAGGATTCTCATATAAGATTGTTTTAAAATTGGATATCACCATCTGCAATGGTACAGCTGTTTATGTGAGTGGTGAGTCATTAAAAGTTGCTATTATTGGGTTCTCTCTGTCCTATCAACAACTAATGCGAAAGCATGATCAATGGAGTTTCTTTTCCTATAACCTTTTAGGAGGACCATCTGCAGCTGTGTTTATCTCTTGTAGTTATTGCTGGTACCCAGACCTCATTTTATGCTTATTCTAAAAGCAAGGTCATTCTGCATATGTGCTTGATAAAATATCAGCCTAGCTGAGAAGACAAGGTGATGTTGACGATATACAAGTTTATGCTGTCAGGAAAATAGAATTAAGCTACATGTAACGGTCCGATGTTTTATTTTTATGTCCCTTGTTAGCATGGATCCAGCAGTACAAGTCAGTGAATTAGATTCTGAATTTATTTCTTTTCCTTTGTGATTTTACTAACTGGTTTCAAATTTAATGTTCGAAAACTAGGTTTGCAATCATGGGATTGGTTACAAATTACTTGGGCCCTGCTCGACCTGCCTCCCAAAGTTGAGAGCGATTCCTTCAATAAGAGATCAAAAGAGTAAATGGTGACGGCAGAATGGTCGTCTTTTACTGGGAAATTATGATAATCGCTGGTAATCAAATTTGACGAATGGATTGGATAAGGCGTCAAGTGTATGTTCGGCAAATTTGGTGTGAATAACGTTGTTGAATTTCTTTCTTTTTCCTGGATTTGCAAGTTCGCCATCATGGGCTACCTGCCTAGTATTTGGATTTGTTTGAGAAGCTTTGGAGTTGTTCATAAAGTAACACTTTAATTTTTTTAAAAAAACTCTGATCTTTTAGTAAGGTTAGAAAACTAGAGTCAGAAAAAGTAAAATTGAAATTTATTGTCCAAGTAATATTTTTCTTTCAGAAAACTGGAAAACTAAATATAAAGGTTTTCCACATGTTCCCAATATAAGGTTTTTTTATTGTATTTAAAATGAAAGAAAAAACATATACAATATAATTTTTTGTTCTTTTATATAAAAGCATTTTTTAGCAATGTAAAATATATATATATATTGAATTGAGAGAGGAGCGATGTCTATGGTTTCCTCTTTTTAACTCCTTAACATGTCCTCCACTGGAAACGCCACTTCCCTTTTGACAGCATGCCACCGATGTTCATCTTGAGTTAGAATCTCTTCATGAGATTCTTAGTTTCTTGACCGTTTGACTTAGGATTAGTTAGTTTTATTTCTCAGGGGTAATGGAAAGGATATAACTCAGGTAGAGGACTGCCTTGACGTGGTGGAAGTGATCTTGATTATCCTTACTTGATGTGAGGGTATATATATATTTTTTTTGTACTTGTCCCCTTTAATTATATTCTCTTTCCCTCTAAACCTTCCTCATTGAATGAGAATGCATAAGCGGATCATGAGATTGATAAATAAAAAAAAAAAGTAGCCTCTCACTCTAAAAAAATAAAATTTGTAAGTTTGTAAATTGAAATGGTTAGATTTATATATATCTTGATAAATTTGTAAGTTTAAATTATGATTTTGAAAATATAATTGATAATACGTGTGTATATTTTTAAATATTGTTGATTGTTAATTGTTACGGGTCTAATAACTATTTAAAAAAAAAATTTATTATTTACTTTTAATAGTTAGATATATAAACTCATAACAAGTCAATACTTAGATATTAAAAAGAATAGTCATTCACCATAATTTTCTCAAATCAAAGTAATTATGAAATTATCAATTAAAAGTATAATTAAATTTCTTAGAATACTCACCAATTAGGGGTATTTTCAATTCTATATTTCATAACACTAGAATTAGAATATCTAAGGTACCATGTGATAGGTGAGCTTTTTTCAAGGCATCTTTCATGAACCTTTTATGGGTATATCTAAGATACTATAGAATAAAGGAATCCTTTCAAGGCAATTCCATGGACTTTCCTTAGGTATAAGCAAACCCTTTCAGGGCATTTTTTATAGATCTTCCATAGAACTTGGGTTGGTTTACAAGGACCCAACATAGGCCTCTTGATATATATATGGACATAACTTGAAAGTTATGATCTTGTTTGATCAACTTAGAATACTTAACCAGACTTAGGAATGTTTGAGGTACCATAGTACAAGTGAGTCTTTTTCAAGGCATTTTTCATGAACCTTTTCTAGGTACAGATGAACCCTTTCAGGGCATCTTGATCTGGTTCGACCAACTTATAATACTTAGTCAAGACCTCTAGAATGGTTAAGTGTTAAACTTTTGATTAGGGTTAAACTCATTATAGTAAACATGTATTCATTCAATAAATAGACCATAATTAGTTTAAACATAACCAGACCATCAACAATTTAAGATAAGACTAGTAATACAGCTTATGTTATGTATGATATTTTAGGGGTGATAATATATTTTCTTAGTATAAATTCTTTACCTTAGATATCTGCAAATCAGTTAGGGTTTCTAGTTATCATAATACCAGGTGATGACTTTTTAAAAAAACAAGACCTTTTCTCCAAAAAACATATACTTCTTTTTCTCAGTCACTATAACGTTTGTCTCATAATTGCTATATGATTGTTGTGTTTCATTATATGGATGGTTTATTTATTGTTTTAGCATGTATGTTATTCATAATTGCTCATGCATGTATATTGGATATGGATGAATGCCTTTATGCATCACTTTTTTTTTTATGAGAGCATAAACCTTAAACTTTAGGATATGACGTGAACCTCGTGATTACGTGGTCACGCAACCCATATGTAAAAAAGACAAATCATGAAAAGCTAAAGAATCAAGTTTGATAGGAGTGTGACGCAATGAAAACTCGTTCCAAAGCATCAACACTATTGAAATCTGAAACCCCCACCCAACAAATAGCAATTCATGAATGAAAAGTATAAGATGATGCCACGAAAACAATTAGTCTTTGATAAGTCAAATTTGTTCTTTGTTCCATCAAAGAAAACATGTTGCATCATGCAAAATACTAGTTTATTTCATAAATCCATGGCTACTGAAAAATTCAACTTACAAAACATTATATAATAGTTCAACTAATAACCCTAATGGACTCAAAACTTGTGGGTTAATATTTATCCATTTACAATAAACCCAAAGTATGTTAACTAAGCTCAAGCATGAAGAAAATAACAAAAATAACAAATTTGACACATAAACTAAAGATGTTGCACCTAATTAAACAACATATCCTAAAATAGATAAATTCTATAGTTTAAATAATGTCATGAATGAAATTTTCATCTAGAAATATTAGGATCTTTGTTGCCACCTTTAGATATCCAAAATAAGCTAGAAAATTGATTGTTGAAGTTGCCCTTCCTTTAGCTTCCTTGTTTGTCTAAGATAATTAATTATAGCTTTAAAGAATCATCTCAAAGCATGAAAATCTTTGTTGCCTTCTTTTAACCTTCCTTATAGAATTAAAAAAACTCTTTAAAGGAAGCTAACAAATTTGTCATTAAATACCACCAGCCATTCTTTCCTTGTGTAGCTAGGATGGATAAGGTATTTTTGTATAAAAAGATTTTGGAACATTAATGAATCCTTACTACATTTAGAAATTATATTGCAGTTGATTAAAGATCCTTGTAAAATTAGAAAATTTTTAAAATAAACTCCTACATCCTTATAGGAAAGAATCCTTGTCAAATACAAACTCACCAATCTATTCGAACAAAATCTAGGGGCATATGGCTTTTTGCCTGAATCTCAGTTTGTTGCCCACATCACTTTCACTCAACCCGCTCCCTCAACACAAGTGCCACAAACTATAGACTTGACTGCTAATAAATTGATTGCTTTCGAAGAAAGAATGAGGGCAATGGAAGGGGAAGATCTCTACTAACTTGTAAAAGCTATTGGAATGTGCTTGACCCCCAATATGGTTTTTCCAAAGAAATCTAGAGTAACAGAGTCTATTAAGTATACTAGTACACAATTCCTAATGACTCATCTCAAGACGTACTATAATAAAATGACTAAGATGATCTATAATGAGAAACTATTGATCCTTTTTTTTCAAGACATTCTAAGTCCTACTGCCTTAAGTTAGTACATGTGGTTGGATAACACCAAGATTAAGAGTGGAAAGACCTAATGGGTGTCTTTGTCATGCGGTATAAATTCAACATGGATATTGCACCTGATAAAGTGAGCCTGTAAATTATAGAAATGGGTAATAACGAGTCTCTCCATGTGTATGCCTAAAGGTGGCATGAAGTAGCTGCTCAGGTGAATCCTCTACTGCTAGAGAAGGAGATGGTCACCTTGTTCACCATCACTTTTAAGACACTCTACTTCAAGTGTCTTGTTGTAAGTGCAACCCAATGCTTTACTGACTTAGTGATTGTAATCAAGAGGATTGAATGGGCTATCAAAGTATGGAAAATAAAAGGTCCAATTATAAGCTCTAGATTCATGATGAAAGATGAGCCATAAAGTAGCTTTTAGATTGGAAATCTTGTCCAATCAGATCTCATTGCATCACCAGCTAACCAAGTGCCATTGCCAAAGATCGGCATACCACTCACAAATGTTTACTAACATCTTTTGAACACTAAACATATTGCCTCAACTTCATTAGATCTCATACCATAAATGGTATAATCCAAATGAGAAATGTTAATATTATGAAAGAATCTTAGGCCATTTAATTGAAAATTACAAAAATTTCAAGTATCAAGTTCAGAAGCTAGTGAGTAAGGGGAAAATTGAGTTTGTGAAGGATAATGATATCCAACACATTGTCACTATATCATATTCAGCATAACGAGTGGCTGTTAAACGCTAACAACACGCAAATATTGCAAGGAAGCTAACCTAAGAAGGGATGATGCATTGTCAATCCTTTTGTTATGAAACTTTGTTATTCTGTATTTTGTTTTTAAGTATGTTTTTCATATGAATTGGCATCACATCACATTCTTTTGATTTAATGTCTTTTCTTTGTTTTTTTGTTGTTTTGAAATCAATTTTTTTTAAAAAGCAATATTTGACATTTTATTATTATCCATGCTTGGATACATATAATGGTAAAAATAATTGAACCTCAAGGTGTGCCATGTAAGAAACTAAAGGGCAATCCCTATCCTTTTGAGACTCATAAAATTGAACCTCGTAACTAATATGATGGCTCTGTTCAAAACATTATTACTAAACCAGTTTTGGGAAAAACCATTTGCTAAAATAATCTTGAAAAATTGAATATGCTTTTTTTTGTTTTGGAAATAATTCGATGTTTGTTCAAAACATTTTGACACCTTTTTTTGTAGGATGACAAATGAATCATTCAAGCAATTCTCATCCTGAGGTGACTAAACAATATTAAACCAAAAGACATAAAATGAAAAATGTGTAGTTACCCTCATGCCATGCCTTTTGAGTCATGTTTTAGTTGTATGCATAATGACTTAAAGGGGATTCAATAGTCATAGACTCACAAAACATAGTTTTTTACAAGTCCAAACCATTATACTAGATGAGGTCAAAGTTTATCGATTTTAACCGCTTGTGCTTGAAAAGATAAAAGACCATTTTTGTTATTCCTTTCACATTAAAAAATAAATATATCTCTTACAATCCCTTTTGAGTTTGAGAGAGATTTTCTTCATAAAAACCTTGATTGAAATCACACTTTATACTAAAGGAAAGTGAAAATTCAAAGATTAAAAGTTGATGAAAAGCCATGAGAAAGCCAAAAGCCAATAAAGCCCAAGAAACTCAAACATTTAAGGCATGCTTAAATCAAAAAATAAAAATGAAAAAAATAAAAATCATAATAAATGAGGATACCTCATTAAAGCAATAAAAAAAAGAAATATGGCTAAAGAAAAAAAACTAAAAAGATACAAAGAGTCAAGCAGATGACAATGATTCTAAGTTTTTGGAACCCTAAAACACTCTTTGAGCTTATGATTCCTTTCTTTTATAGTTAAGAGCTATATCCTATGTAACATGCCTTTAAAAATCATTTCTAATCAGATAAACAAGTAACCTAAACTAATAAGTGGCGCTCTCAAAATACGAAGAACTTTTTCATAAGAGTCGTAACATCGCGAAAAAGTTACTCATTATTATTTATGCTGATAAAATGAGTGCTCATAAAAGGAGATAAATTTTTCTCAATAGAATCCCAAGCTTTCACTCGAGCCTCTTACTTTAAAAGCAAGTCATCTTATCACATATTTTCACCAATTACAAAACTCACCTACATAAAAATCAAATAACCATTCTCTTAAAAGCGGACATAATGATGAGATGTGTTATTGAAACTGTTAGTGTTGTTTGGATGATATTAAGTTGATGAATGATGAATAAATAACTTGATTTTGAGTTTGATATCTTTATTAAACATGTGTGAGAGAAATGAAAAATAGATGAACACCATTACTTTGATTTTGAATTTATTACATCTAAAAATGTGTATATTAAAATTGTTAGATCTATAAATTCTTGAAAAACTTGCAAGTTTAAATCATGATTTTGAAAATATGATTGATGATATATGTGCATATTTTTAAAATATTATTCATTGAAAATTATTACAGGTCCAATGCTTGTTTTAAAATCCAATTAAAAGAAAGCTTTATTATTCACTTTTAATATTTAAGTGTATGGACTCATAGTGACCCAATATTTAAATATTAGAATGATTAATTCTTCACTACAATTTCCTAAAAAAAGTAATGATGAATTTTTTTATTAAAGGTAAAATTGAATTTCTTGAAATACTTACCAATTAGGGATATTTTCAATGCCATATCCCATAACACCAGAGTTGAGAATATCTAAGGTACCATAGGATTGGTGAAACCTTTCACGAAACCTACCATGAACCTTCCCTAGGTACAAGGAAACCCTTTTAAGGCATCTTTCATTGACATGCCATATGACTTGGGCTAGCTTACAAAGACTCCATATAAGTCTCTTGGTGCATTCATGGACATACTTCACTAGATTTATGAATGTTTGAGGTACCATGGTATAAGTGAAACCTTTTAGGGCTTCTTGATTTAGTTTGACCAATTTAGAATACTTGGCCAAGATCTTTAGAATGGTTAAGTGTTAAAGTTTTTACTAGGGTTGAACTTTTTGTAGTAAATCCGTATTCATTTAATAAATAGATCATCATTACTTTAAACATAACCAGACCATTAACAATTTAAGATAAGACTAGCAATTTAAGTTACCTTAGATAGGATGTTTTAATGGTGATAATATCTTCCCTTAGCATAACTAATTCCTTACATTAGATCTGTACATATTAGTTATGGTTTCTAGTGACTATAATACTAGTTGATAATTTTTTTAAAAAAAAAAAACAAGACATTTTCCCAAAGAACACCAAATACTTGTTCTTTTTCCTAGTTACCACAACGTTGAACATTGACAAAAAATATGAGACATCACCTGTTTACAGAGAAAATTTGTTAACCTTATAAATGATAAATTATCACTTCACTCCCTAAAAAATATCATATATATTATTTGAGGATAGTTTTAAAAATATATGCAATCAAGTCCCAACTTGATTTTTCTAGTTCTAAAATTATAATCTCCTTTATAAATTATATTATAGTCTTTAATTTATAAAACTTGTTTATAAACAAGTCATATTTAATTAATCACAACAGTTTAATTTATTACTATTGGTTCTTAATGTATATGACTCATTAGGCTCCCTAATATACTAGATCAAATATAAATCACAATCCTAATCAAAATAAGATTAAATAATTTAACTTATTATAAATTCAAAAATTAATTGATTTATAGTTGAAAATCAAGTGTAGTGACTAACAAAGTATCATGATCCCTCAAACATTAGAAAATTTATAACCAATATGGCTTAACCTTTTAACGACTAGTTTTTCGGTATAATTATTATCTCTTCATTAATAATATTTTGATTTAGACACTGGAGCATGAAATATGTCTACTTTGTAAAATCATGTATGTTTTCAACATCATAGTCATTGATTCTTTAAATAAGATTTTTAAACCTTTTCAAATCTTATTTTACCTTGCGGAAAAGTTTCACAATCAATACTATCTGTGAACATATAAAACATTTTTTCTAATTCATTTAGGATAATAAATCATCTCTTAATCACTCAAATATCTTTATATAATTCATGTTATATATAATATTTGCCCATTTGTTACCCTTTATTAAGGCAACATATAGTCTAGATCAAAACATAATATTTTCTATATAAGATAACTTAGTCATCTCAACTTTAAATATCTCTACACCACTACCACATAAGCATTTCTATAGACACAATCGATCTCTCTATATAAAATCTCTATGCGGGTCAATTCTAATGTAGGGAAATTTCTTCATTATTCTTGGCATAATAATCTTTATTACACTATTTGATTAATGATTAAGATTTTTATGTTTTGATGGGTTTAAAAAGAGTCCAAGATATAGTTTTGTAAATTAAGCATAACTTTTAATCTAACCATTTAATCGAGTTGATATTTTGATAAAAGATTATGAAGGCCCTTTCTCCTATTGGATTAAAATTTTATGATGTTGGAGATTAAGAATACCTTAAAATAAGGCTTGGAAGTTGTTGTGTGAGATAATCTTTCTTTACCTTGTTGTATTTAGATTCTTTTTCATATTTAAATTAGAAATTTTAATTTAATTAGTATTTTACTAGTTAGGAATCCTAATACTAGATAGATTCTATTATTTAGGTAGGTTTTAATTAAAACCATTTTCTATAAAGAATTTTAATTTTAATTAGAAATTAAGAATACTTTCTTATAAAGGATGTTAATTATAAAACTAATATAAATAAGGAACTAGTTTATTTTGAGATTCATACTCAAATTATTTTGATTTTTAACAAAACACTAGAGAGTTTTCTTTAAATTTCTCTACAACTTAGGTATATAACTTTAGTGCTTGAGAACCCTAACTTCTATCCATGCTATACACCATGTCAAATTCATTTACATTTTATTTGACAAGCAACTATATATTAGTTTTAAATATCACTCATACCTTCGCTTATAAAAATAACTCATTCATTTTATAAAGAAAATAACATAATATGTATTAATATTAATGGCTCTAATTAATATATTGTTTTATAGAATATTGACTAGAAATATTTATAAACAATGTTTTGATACAATAAGAATCCTTATAATTATAACAGTTTTATAATTTTCCTTGCAAAACACTTTTGTCCTAAGAACTTTATATTTACTTTAAACTCATTAATCATACATAAATGAATATTAATGATAAAAAATATCAAGTATGAATATGTTTATACATGAATAAAGTTAGTGTCATATGTAACCAACTGATCTTTTTTAATGCCCTCAGTAGATTTTTATTCTTTAGAGACAAAACTCTTATTCTTCTTCTTCTTAGACTTATTGAAATACTTAACAAAGAAACATATAGCCTTTTTCCTACTAAAAGGCCTTTTGAGCAATTTTAAACATATTAAGCAATTTTGGTACCATACTATCCAACTTTTCTATAAGATAGTTCATCATAAATCTCAAAAGTTTTGGGTAAGAATTTCAAGACCAAGTTAACACTTAAGTCATGGTTCATGACAAAGTCTAATTAACCTAATTTCTCAATAAAACCAATTACTTTCAAAACATGGGTGTTCACAGAGAAATTCTTTATCATTTTGCAGCAGAACAATTCCTTATAGGTCCGTATCTTTTTTGTCCTACAAACCACATTATACAACTCTTTAATATGCATAACTACTGTATGAGCATCCATATTCTCTTACTACCTTTAAAGTTCAGGTGACATGTTGGGCAACATCACATATGTATTCTACTCATCGTCATTAATATGATATTGATATTCATTTCAAACTTTTTCATCAGCATCCTTATAAGAGGTATGAAGAATTAGATTTTTAAAAACATAAATAACATTATTTATTACTTAAGAATAATTCTTACATTACGGTATCAATTCAAGAAGTTTGGTATAGTCAATTTGTTAGCATCAAGTATATTATGTAAGGATATGTTGCTACTCATTTTGATCTATCAATATATTCATGTAAAGACAATAGCTATTAGTTTCATGCATATGTATTTAAAATCATATTTAAATAAGATCTTTAATAATAATTTAGTCTCCCAATATTTTCATACAAATTAGTAGCCCTCCTAATTAGTTTGGAAAATCTTGCATAGATCTCCTAGTGGGCTAGGATCCCATTTAATTTATCTTCATTAGCTTAACAAATAAAATAAAAAAAATTAGATGGATAACATAGCTTATCAATCGCATCTCAATGTGATTCCTAGATTAGATAGGTGACTACACTTTATCTAAACATATCATATATGTTTCACTTAATTACTACATCTAATCTTATATAATCATAAAAGAAGCATCCAAATCATATAAGTTTGGTTAAGTAGGATCCAATTTCTATAGCATTAAACATATTCTATTTAAAATGACCTTGAGTAGATCAATAAGTAATTCATGAATGGAACACTGATTTCATACATAAGAAATTAGAAGGCAAGTTTTGGTCTCAACATGTACTTAATATATTAACAAGATATTTGTTTTATTAATTATGTCTCGTTCCATGACATGTTTGATATATTATTAAAAAAAACAATTATATATAGACATGCACTCCTAACATGTCATTCTAATGAGATGATTATAGATATATCTTAAATAATTCTTTTGAGTCATCGAATGAGATTAGGTGTTCAAAACCTAGGTAGTTGGTGTCAATTTTATAAGTTCTTGTGAGAACCATGGTTGTATCCTTGTTTTGCCATTCTTTCTTTGTCTTGGATTACAAAATAATTTTCCTATCTAAATTTCTATATTTTCCAATTACATATCATTTACATTATTGATTAAGAAACTCAAGTTATATTTGAGGAGAATTAGATAAGAAAAAAATCTTACATCATTGAACAAAAATATACAGAAAAGGTAAGGCACACAAACTCTATTTAGTATTACAATAATTCAAACATTGAAAAACACAATCACATTGGTCTCTTAATGTCCATAAATATCCATTGTGTATAAACACATGTTATTATGCACAATAAATATATTAGATGCTTAAATTCTAATTATTTAACAATTTTAAAATAAAATTTGTATCATTTAAAAACATTAAATAAAACTCAATTTGATAATTTCCCAAGCTTTTTAAACTTTATTTCACACAGTGATAGGTCCTTAAATTATAAAATATTCTTAAATATTTAATAAGAAAATTAATTATATTAAAATTATTATTAACATCCTAAACTATTTTATAATCAATTAAATAATTTTTTAGCATAAAAAACTCTCTTTGTTTTATTTTAGAAAAATCATTTTTCTAAAATGTTTAATTAAACATTTTAGTTAAATCCTAAAATAATTAGGATATTTGAATTTTTTTTAATTAAATGATTTAATTCAATCCTAATTTAATTAGAAAAAATAATTTAATTTGAGATTTTAATCTCACTATAAAATCAATATTTTATATTCTCAATGGTAGGATCATAGTTCTACTATTAAATTCCTAAATTTTATATAGGTATAGGTTTTAGGTACAAAATCAAAATTCCACCCTATCTTTTTCTTTTTTTTTATTGTCTACATGGGCACACTGTCCATGTTGGAGCATCCATTGTTGGCCTTGCATTGCACTTTCCTAGCGCAAGGTTAAGCGCTAGGCGCCAACATTGCTAAACAACCTAGTGCCTTTTCATCTTTATATATCTATTTTGCATATATACTAGTTCATGTGTTACTTCTTTGCTTTCATAAAATTATATATTTGAAAATGCAAGATTTTTTATATGAGAATAGTATATGATTTTGTGTGACTATTTAAATTTTGTGAGAATAAGTATGTTTTTTTTTAAACTAACTAATATGCATCATTTGGAATTTCTCAACAATTGAATGGTTGTTGAAACGAATCAAATGCACTTACAAATCTTTCATTTATTGGAACTTTGCAAGAAATTGTCTACACTTTATGAGAATGAAATAGCTTTGTTTTTCTCAATGAATAAATAAAACATTTAAAAAAAAAGATCACATGATTATAAGATTTTCTATAAGAAACTAATAAATGGATTATTTACAGGATGATAGACGCACTTAACATAAAGATTGAATGGATTTTAAAGCTTTCATGAGTGATTGTTTTGACAACCTATTTGTGATATGGATTAGTAACCTGTTACAGGTAAAAATAATGGCTGATTTGGCTTTTTATTATAGGTAAAAGTTGGGATTATTTCGGCAGCAGCATATTGAAATGAGTCTAAGGCTTACAAAATTAGACAACAACTTGATGTGTCTAGAGGGCTATTCCAACAACATATTAAAGTGAGTATAAGGGCTATTGTTGGACAACAAGTTGGTGCATTTTGAAGGTTGTTTCAACAACATGCTTATGAGAAACAAAAGTGGGCTATTATGATCATGTAAAAGGGTCTAAGCATGGGCCGATTTGTTATGGAAATTGAATTTCCATGAGTTGTTATGCGGGTTATCTAGAAGAAAAGAAGAAATGTTTAATGACTTGAATAGAGAAGACTTTGTCGAAAGTTTATCAAAATAAGATTATTAAAAGCATAATACATAAAAGTGATTATATGATTGGATTGTCATTGCATGACTAAAAATAATTACATTGTTCTACTGAAGATTAAAGCTCGTAGAATTATTATGACATTGAGAATTTACAGGGTGTTAACAATATGATTTATATTTGGGTTAACTTATTAATTAGAAATCTAATGGGTCACATATATTAAGAACCATTTTTCATAAGTTAAATTATGATGGTTAATCAAGTGTGACTTGATTGTAAATATATTTTATAACTTAAGAACTAAAAAGTAATTAACAGAAGGGATTACAATTCTAGACCTAGAAAAATCAGATAGGAACTTGATTGAATAAATATCTAAAATTAACCTAAATTAACATATGTGAAATTATTTAGTAAGCAAATTGATATTTTATCATTTATAAATTTATTAAATTTTCTTTACAAATAAAATGTTATGTCTCATATTTTATGAGAGTTGTGTAGATGTTACAGCATATACGATACAGAGAAACACTTAAAAATGCAAAAAACAAAAAGCTAGCAGTCAAAAGCATAGTAATCCCTCTCTCTAATAAGAGTTTTAGGATATTTCTCTCTAGTGATTCATGTGAATTATTATTAGAAAATAAACACTTGGACGACTGTGGTATGTGACAACTCAACCTTGAAGAAGTTGAACAAACATGAGAAAGAAGATCTAATTTTCAGGTAATCTTTACTCAAACTCTAAACAACTCTAGATTGTCTAATAGGGTCCTTGAAACTCTAAAAAAAATTAAAATTATTATTTTT
>Ga0325402_1000980_pt1 | contig 22153 bp, 20 predicted proteins | sample PopdelMetagenome_22_FD_207212 | JGI IMG/M metagenome (GOLD analysis project Ga0325402, IMG submission 207212) | Populus deltoides microbial communities from Bellville, Georgia, United States - Xylem-PdKOR-R3 | ecosystem: Host-associated > Plants > Phyllosphere > Stem > Wood/Secondary xylem...
AAAAAACCCACAACCCGTAGTAGCTCATCGTCGAGTTAAGGTTTTATTATCGGCACATTGAAGAGTTAAATTGTCCCGGAAAGAAAAGAAAAGGTGGTTTAACAAGAAGGAAACAAGATAAGAAAGGAGAGAGGACAGCAAAATTTGCAACGAGTAGAAGGGGGATTTAGAAGGTTACCTGGCCATTCCACGTTGACTTATCCAACGACAGTGCTAGCGAAACCATTGGAAAAACAAAAGAACTACAGACTGAACTCTTTAAACCGATGTTTCGTTGTCCTAAAACACAGAAAAAATTGAGGAAAACAGTATAGGAACCAGAGGAGAGGGTTGTCCGTGCAACAGCGAGTTATGCACTTATATAATGACTTCAGGAAGAAGGAATTTCAGTTTTTATCTTCTTTCTTTTAGGTTGCTTACCAATGAAGAGTAAGAGCCGAAGAGGACATTAAATTAGATTCGGATTCGGTGACAAATTCAGGTTGGGAAAAGGGGAACAAAAAATTAGAGAAGGGTGGGCCTAATCTTTTTATTCGAGGTACTATGAATCAAGTCAAATGGATTATAGATCCAGTGACAAAATCGAGCCCGCGGTGCCAATTAAATTGTTATGATTCACATGGAACTCTTTAGCACCATAAATTTATAAAACGTTAAAAACATTGTTTAGAAGTTTAGAAGTGTGGTTGTGGTTATTTTTTAAAATATTTTTATGTTAAAATATATTAAAATAATATATTTTTTTATTTTTAAAAATTATTTTTAATATCAGCACATCAAAACGATCAAAAATATAAAAAAATTAATTTTTTATAAAACACGGTTCAAATAATACCTATCATGGTTATAAAATTTATACTAGCCCGGACCCACTGATTAGAGTCCTAGTTTTGATCAGTTTTCTATCAAAATTGACTGAAAATTGATTCGGTTAAAATTAGTGGACACGGTAAGTTTTAATTTTTTTTTTCAAAATGATATATTTAGAATTTTTTTTTTAAATATTGAAATAAAACTGTTTTGGATTTTATGATTATGGTTTCTAAGGTTGCTGTGGAGCTGCTGCTATCAAAAGAGGTTTCTTCGCAGGACTTTTAAAATACGCGCTTTGGTATTGTTTTCTTTGGTAATGCCCCTATGCGTTGCTTGATCATAACTGTAGAAGACATTTGTGCAGTTGATTATGACAATTTGTCCTTTGAGATTTTTTAGAGCCTAAGATCTTCTTTGAATTATATATATATATATATATATATATATATATATATATATATATATGCAATGATAAAATAAATTGAAGTGTCTTCTATACAAGTTAATTAAATCTCAATGCTTGTTAAGTAATTTACTATTTTTTTAGATTAAAAAAAAATTAAAAAATGCCTTTGTAATGAGATATAAACTAGCCCAAGCCCCAATATAATGCAAGTCACTTCGTTGAAAAAAGGGCTTGTTGTTGCCCCTAGTCACCTTCTTGATATTTTTTTAACCTTTAATTGTTTTTTTTTTTTTTTTGCTTTCATTTCAAAATTGGTAAACACTGGCAGTTAAAATGGGTAATAAAGAGACAAAAACTGATGAGATTCCACAAATAGCAATTAAGATGCAGTTCAGACTGGAGAGTTATGGCCTTATGGGACGATTCCCTTATTAAAAACGGTTTCAGCACTGATCAGTTTGCTCTGGTTTGTTCGTCTAGGGTCAAAAGAAAGGCTTGTACAGAATCATGGAGCCATTGCCATTATTAATACGAGAGGGCCAAGGCCCTGTATCATACAGAGAGACAGAGAGGAAATTTATTGCAGGGAATATTATGGAGGTGGTGGTTCGTGGGTTACCATTCAATGCTCTGGTCCTTGATGCGGGTTTAGGTTGTCCATGGTTTTTAATGCACACACCAGCAAAGGCCCTTCTCTCTCTTTCTCAATCTGCATAAATTTGATAGGGCATATCCTCATTTTGTTTCATGCTTGTATTCTCTTTCTCTTCAGCCTTGTCTGTTGGCTCTCTCTCTCTCTCTCTTGCAATACAGAATGCAGCTCTTTCTTGAAGCTGGGAAGACAGTTTGTGCGTGCTTGAAAGTGTCATTGCGATGTTGGCCCGGTTCACTCAGAGAAAAGACAACATTTTTTTTCAAGAAGATCATCAAAGCTTGAAAGAATAATGGTGGTCGGTCGTCTCTGATTGAGCCGTGCCAATATCTTAGTGCTCTTTCATTTATTTCTCTATTTCAAGCCATGATCTCTCGTCTACATGCCTAAACAGGCCTGCCAGAAGGTTTGTGCTTCTGTTTTCTTCACCTTAACAATTAATGATCAGTAAACATAATTAACAAGAATGCTCAGGAATTTTCAGGCTCCGAACTAGCATATGTGACACAGCTTTCACTGCTAGTTTTTTCGGATCTTCTTAGTCCAAACTTTTATTTTCTATCTTCCTTTCAGCACTTCAGGACTGTAGCTTGGGCCATGTAGAGTAATATTTCCAGAGCTGTGGTGTATCTTTGGGAATTTGGCAATAATCTCAGAGCCCGCGCGCCTCAGTCATCTCTTGTTTTCCTTCCTATACGATAGGTAGATGATGGCTAAATTATTTCTTCTTTCGTTCATCAATTTGATTGTCTTAAAACACGAACGGATATTTCATGTAAAATTTTTTATACACAAAAAATGAAAAATTTATCTCAAAGGTTATCGACTCGTAGATTTTGGACCTTCATCTTCCAAGAAAAGAAAAGGGATGGATTTTCTTTCTTTTAAGGCTTAAGCATCACGAGTCGGTTTAGTCATACTTTAGTTGCAAATCGAAGGGATGGTATTTGACGGTCATTTACTACTCTTGTTGCCTCATATTTTCATTATTGCTGCTGAAGTAGGAGAGAAATTAATGCATTAGGGATGGGCATCAATTCAAATATTTCGGTTCGGATAGAAAATGCAACCGTGCTTTAAAAAAAAAAAATTAAATCGAACTAAATCAAATAAATAATTAAAATGATGAAAACAATGAGTTCAATTTTATATTTGCTAAAATAAAATAATCCAATTTAAATTAATAAACATTTAATTGGGTTATTTTAACAAGTTTTTATTTTACGGGCCTTTAGTTTATAATGTTTTTTTATTTAGCTTGTCGGTTTAGTTAGTTTTTTCAATTTTTAAAATTTGAAGTCAAAACTAAATTAAACCCTTTTTTAAAAAAAAAATTTCGCAACCAAAATTATCCAACAAATTCAAAAAATTGTTTAGTTCAATTAATTTTATATTAATTTCTACGGATTATTTTGGTTGTTCTCATTAATCATACGCGTCCCCTTGAAAATTAAGTTAGGATGTAATCATGAACAAGATGGGGCCATCACTAGCAAGAACACCTGATTAATTGAATCCTCTCGGTTTGAGTAACCATAAAGAGTCAGCATTACATCACATGAAGCAAAAGACAAGTGGATCGGTTGATTCGTTGAAGAGAGGCAACTTTTCCCATCACCGTCTCTATCATCACTTTTCATTTAACATTTCTTCGCTTTTCCTTGCAAGGCACCGCATATAATAATACAGTCTGGAGGACAGTTAAACGATTTTGTTTGTATGGAGAGAAATAAATAAGCATAGTTATGCAGCACCAAGATGATCTTAGAGGTTAATCCCAAGGGATATACATGATGGTTAGAGAAGTTCTCTTCTCCTCTTGATTTGTCGAGTTCGAAATCAATGAGTAGAATCCCTTAAACAGAGTGTCTTTTCTAATACATTTTCGTTGCAGAGGCGGTGGCAAAGGAAGGACAATGTTTTCTCTTTTTATTTTATTGCTGGGAAAAGTTTGGTGAGGTGAGTAAATGTGTGAAGATGGAAGGTCGGGCGGTCCTCAGTAAGAAGAGTAAAGGATGCCTGCTATCATCACTTCCACAGTCAGACAAAGATTCCCCATTCATACTCCTAGCTAGCGTGCATGCTCTTTCTATATATTTACTGCCCTGTACTACTACTGTTACTTTCACAATTCCATTTTCCCCTTGCTCCACATCCCCTGCAGGAACAACACAGATACTGTACATTTTCTTTACAGGCATTTCATGAAAATTGCAGACATGTAAATGAATATATATCTGTGGTCTAGATATAATAATATTTTTCTGTTTTAATTATATATTATAATATTTCTTTGACGTTGTTGCGTCTGGTTAGGACAAAAAGGATAGAAATGCATTTGGTTGGAGGAACGAAGTCGGATAATTTTTGTTATTTCAAAACAGGAAAACACAAGAATATGTTATCTCCATCTTCACTTCACTGCTTCGTCTCTCCTGTCTTGAGAGTTGGTACCATATTAATGCTGTACCAGCATGTAGATGTAACCAATAAATAGTATATGCAACATTTAGCCAGTGAAATAGACAGCATATTAACTTTGTTTACCTGGTGGAGGGAAATCAGAGAAGTAGGGAAGCAGTCTAGATCACTAGCACTAACAAATCGATAAAGGGCTGGGAGTTTCTTCAGTTTCCTTTGACTATTCTGATAATTGAGTTTTCTTCATTTTTTTCAGATTTGTAATCTGGGATTTCCCTTAAATACAAATATAAAACGTCTATATGTAGAGATTTCAAGTTTTGATGTGAAGTAAAGGTTGCGTTGGTTCATTTTAGGTGTGCGGCATAGTGTGAACGCAGCTCTATAGTCTTCGTATATTAGCGTTGCCGGCAAGGTGATGATGAGATGGGAGTATACACTGTAAGCAACTTGGGATAAAAAATTCTGAGCAAGCCAGACAGACAAAAACCTAAAAATGAATCTGGACAAGAACTACTTTGGCAGATACAAATTGTTTTAAATTCTTAATTTAAAGCACCGAAGGTCAGAAACTTTAAGGCAGATAACTGAGACTTTTCACCAAATAAAGCACTCACTAGACAAAAAAGCTGAGAAACATCAAACGAGTCCATGTGGTCGGAACTTCCATCAGAACTTCTGCATCTAATTGCCGAAATATCGCGATAGGTCTTTGTACATCTTACCACCTCCTGTTTGGGTTACAATCAGTCCTTGAATCAGGTGTAAATATATAGTCTTAGGAGAAATGATGCAAATTTTCCTTTCTTTTTATCTCTTTGCCCTCTCAGAAAGTATTCGCTCCTGGATATCTCAATTTCGAAACAATTGTCTATCATCACATGAGAGCTTCTTTACTTTGATCTGGCCAGTTCCCCATAGCAGATTCTTCTTATTTATGAATTATTACTTCAGAAGCAAAACTTTAATCGAATAACCGAGAAGGGAACTTTACACCAGAAACAGATCAAGAGCTGTTAGTGTAGAACAAAATGCTGCGCAGAACCAATGACCTTTGTTCCTAAGCACCTAAGCAATGCACTTTATCTAGTGCAATTGTAGCAATTCATAATTGCCGCAGACAATCTCCAAATGAATTCTCAATCGATAACCTCTAAAACTAGATTGAGAAACATATAAACCAATGCGGGGATATTACAAGAAACAAACATCTGGTTCTAATCCTCCAGGAGTATTCCTGGATGCAAAAACTTGTGGCATGTGCTTGCATATGTAACAAAAATAAATATGGACTAGTACAAATGCCGAGACTTGATTTATCATCAAAGAAAAAGATTTGACGGACAAGAAGAAAATGCCAAGAAGAAAAGCTAAAACACAAGGAGATCGCCGAAACACAAAATGATTGCACATAGAAACAAGTAAACAACACATCATTTTAACATTTCTCCAAAGTCGAGATTCCTGATGCGAAGCTAGGGACATTAAGACTTCCATTAATATTTCAGAAAGCTAACTTTTGGCAAACTCACCAGAAATCATGTCCAGGTGGTCAGATCTTCCACCCGAGTTGCTACAACTCATAACCCAAAAGCAAACCAACTATGTTGATTACCTTTGTGTTAGAGCTGTTTGCAAATCATGGAGATCAGCTTTACCCAAGAAACCTCATGACCTTCTCTGTCAGCTTCCATGGCTATTGCTTCCTTACCAAAACGACAGCCCAAACCACCGAGGCTTCTAAAACCTTGCAGACGGAAAAACATACCGCCTGGAATTGCCTGAAGCTTATGAAAAACGGTGCTGTGGTTCTTCACATGGTTGGCTGGTTATGGTCGAGGAAACCCCCGCGATATTTCTCCTAAATCCATTAACAAAAGCCAGAATCGATCTTCCTTCACTATCCACCTCCCCTAATTTCCCTACTGAAGTAGTGTTTAAAAATTCACGGAACCTACATCCGAGTTCCATTAGGTCGTCCAAACAACGTCCAAGAGACAGGTTTATAAGAAAAGTCAGAGTGTCTGCTGATCCTTCCTTGGTTTCCAACTTCATGGTCATGGCCATATATGGTACTGAGCATGAAAATTTAGCCTTTTGTGCATCAGGAGACATAGCATGGACTATCATCAGAGAAACCTCACCACCATTGAATTATAACGATATTATGTTTCATGAAGGAATTTTTTTTTGTAGTTGATAAAGTGGGAAGAGTTTCAATCTGTACAACAGACAATCCTCATTGATCCATGTTGCAGATCCACCGCCTGTACCACCAAAAATGGGATACAAGCAATGGTACTTGGCAAACTTAAATGGAAGTCTTTTATTGGTAGGTCGGATCAGGAAATATCATGTTCCTGTTTATGGATACGAAACTTTCAGTTTTGTGGCTTACAAGCTAGAGAGAGAGGAATCAAAGTGGTCAGACGTAGAGAGTTTGGGGGATAAAATGTTGTTTTTGGGCTGGAATTGCTCACACTCTGTATCAGCTCTGGATTTCAACAAATGCAAAGGTGATTGCATTTATTTTACTGATGATAATCTTATGGTCTGTGCTGATTTCATATGACGTTTTTGACTTCCACGGTGGAAATGTCCAACGTCTAGGATTACCCTTGTAACGGATTAAGCAACCGCGCAGTCCATGCACTTTCTTTTACGAGGAAAGCCTAAAACGAAATTGGTCCTCGTTCGTTTTGCCACCACCTGTCTGGGTTACGATCAGTCCGTGAAGGACTGAACTAGGCTGTCATTTGTGAATTTGATTTTGCATTTTCTTTTTTCAACTTGAAGCTTTATGTAGTTGAATAACAGGACAATCAAGTAAGTCTATGACTACCAGCAGTTAGAATGTAAATCTTAAACTCTTTTGATACATAATAGGTATTGAAAATATACATTTATTTTTCTTTATTTATTATATATCGATGACAATTAAAAAAAGAATTAACCATCTAAACTTATTTTAATTGTAAAAAAAATAGAAGCAACACCTAGTAGAGATCTGGTCAGATTTAAGATTTAAGATCACTAAATCAACTTGTAAATCATCAGATCAGTTATTTGTTATACACTGATGATAATTAAAAATTGAATTAACCATTTAAATCCATTTTAATTGTAAAAAAACATAGAAATTAACACCTAGCAAAGATCTGGTTAGATTTAAGATGTAAAATCACTAGAACACTAAGTCAATTTGTAGATTATCATATCAGTTATTTTATCTTCAATAAAATTATTTTAGTTGATTGAAGCCTATGATAACTCCAACCTGTCCGGCTACAAAACTTATCATCGTTGCCTAAGCAGTGAATTGTAGCAAAACAGGGAAAAGAAAACGGAACGAATAATAGCCAAAACTTAAGCAGATTTCACATAGAAACAACACACCATTTGAAATTTCTCTAGGACCAACGTCCTGGACTTCTATATAATTTCAAGGCCGAAAACATTGGCGAAAATAAGAACAATGTCCAGGTGGTCAGACATTCAACCGGAATTGCTAAAAATCACAGCCTGAAAACAAACCAACTACGTGGATTGCATTTGCATTAGAGCTGTTTGCAAATCATGGCACCCAGCTTTACCTTAGAAGCCTCACGATCTTCTTTGTCAGCTTCCATGGCTATTACTTCCTTACCAAAAAGACAGCCCCAACCATCGATATTATGTTTCTTTCAGGAAATTTCTACGTAGTTGATGAAATGGGAGGAATTTCAACCTGTAAAACAGATAACCCTCCAACATTGATCCATGTTGCAGATCCGCCTCCTGTCCCAGTACCACAATGGGGATACAAGCAATGATCCATGGCAAGCTTAAATGAACATTTATTATTAGCCGGTCGGTTCAGGAAATATAATGTTCATATCGATACCAAACTCGTAAATTCGTAGCTTAAAAGCTAGATGCAGGGGGGGTCCAAAATGGTCAGAGGTAGATAGCTTGAGGATAAAATCTTGTTGTTGGGTTGGGATTGCTCACATTCAATATCTGCTCTAGATTTCACAAACTGCAAAGGGAACTCTATCTATTTTACCGATGATTGTCTCAGGAACTGCTGTGAAGTTTTATGGGAGACTTCCATGATAAAAATGTCCAGCGTCCAGGATCGCCCTCGTATCAGATTAAACAGCCGTGCGGTCCATATATTTTCTTTTATGAGAGAGGCCTAAAAGACAACCGGTCCTTGTTCATTTTGCCACTACCTGTTTGGGTAACAATCAGTCCCTGAACTTGATCTCATTTGAGAAATTCAGATGATGTTGCATCTTCTTTCTGAATTTGAAGCATATCGAGTTAAAATAGCAAGACGATCAAAGGGTGTGAATTCTAGCGTGGTGTTAAATAATTAGTAGTGAAACTGTGCAGTTTCTTTTCTTCTACTAGTAAACACGAATCCCGAGAGAGACAGTACCAGCAGCATCTCAATGCAAAGCAACAGTGCTAACGGATATGAACAGGACATCCAATAGAGATCAGGATATATACAGTTAGTTTGGTCCATCTTCATTCTGTCGGTCTCTCCTAACTGGGAAGTCCAGAAGTAGCAGTGGCCTGAACTAGGTATATATCAAAATGGACCATAAAAAGCAGCAGCTACCGCAACAATATGTTAGCACTATTTGCTTACATTTGGCGATAGAAATTTATTCAATAAACAGGTACCCTTTTTCAGATTGATATCATACTCATCAGTCATCAGCACCGTGGAATCTCAATATGTAAGGAATTTCGACCCATGATGTTATGATTGTTGTTTATTGGAGACCAAGCACACTGATATAATATTTAATATAATTTGATAAATCATCTACATTCACGAGAGAAGCCATTTGATTATATAAAAAAAGAACAAGATTTACAACAATAGAAGAGGAGGAATCATCCACTATTTGCAACTCTCAACCTTACTTTTTTTTCTCTTTGCAGTGCTGCAATGGTAGCCACTGCTTGCTATCCTTGGCAGCTCACTCTTTCCTATACATCTCACATCTTTCTCTGCACTTTTTCTCATGTTTCTTCAAGTGATGCCTCTATTTATAGGCTTCAAGAACATCTCTTCTTGCTCATTTGTTAACTATAGTGGCTGCCAAACTTTGACATTTAATAGTTTGCAGATGAGTTGTTGCATTTGTTAATCTACGGTGCGTCCATTAATGCTTGGTACACATTAATGGCAACCATCCTAACACAATATGACATTCCCTTTTCTTCACTTGCCCTTCACTGAACTGAACCAAAAGAAACACGTGATCCAAAGCATTTTCTTCACTTGCCCTTCACTGAACTGAACCAAAAGAAACACGTGATCCAAAGCATAACCTTCACCTAAAAAAATTACTCACTCAACATCAATTTGGCTAATTCATTTCCAGTGGACTTAGAAAGGGAGTTTTGCGTGCAAATCATGGGGCATGTACATGTTTCTTGTTATAAAACAGAGGTATTCGTGAAATTTGACAAACTGAGATAGTCCAATGAAGACTATAGTGAAAAGAAATCTAAGCTGGGTTGGTGTGGTCACTGGTCACAGAAGGAGTGCTTTACTAGAACTTCAACCACATGCCATGTTCAAAACAAAAGAGTAACAAGGTACCAAGAAAAAAGCTTCGAATGATGTAAGGGATGAATCGATTCAAGAAAATTAGTCTGCTTTACGCTGTTCCAATGGTCATAATCGTCAGATCAAAGCAGCTATAGAAATTCAAATCCACCCTTGGTATCTCTTGTATCCAAACCCAACTGCCAAAAGTTTTGAGTGTCAAAGTGAAGAAACAAAGAAAAAGAAGAATATTATTTCATATCAATTCTGTTACAGCAGCAGAGGTATATACACACACACTTGATTTCTGTTACAGCAGAGGAAGTTATGGTCATATCAAAGTCTATGTCTATTAACTGCTATACTATATATGCAGAGCAATCGTAACATTGCAGTAAGAAGGAAGCTCTGCAACTTGTGTTGGACTTAAACTGAAACTCTGCAAGTTGTGTTGAGGTTAAACTCTGCAATCTGATCTACAGGAGGAGTAGGAATCTGTTGCTGTCCTTCAACATCTGTTGTTGTCCTTCAATACAAAGTAAAGAGAATCGCGCATTTTACACGCAGACTCGTCCCTTCACCGCTTGCACGCAAATTTCACGACGAGAATCATTTTGAACATCCCATGTTATAGCTGCCCCACAAGAGTTCTAATCAACCTCAAACTCTTCATCAAACGACCACCCACGTTTATCATCCATAAATTAATCAACAGCTTGTCTTCACACACTAAACCCCTTAACAGGCTTGTACCAAACTAGCTAGGTAATTCACTTCAGAAGGAAAAATGTTGTTGATTCTTTTTAGCTCTAGAGGTAACTCAATAATTCACCCTTTTTTTTCCTTCTTTTTTTTGCACCAAATAGTGGTGCAAACACTAAGTGTCTTGACTTCTGTTTCTTTCAATTATCACTATAAATACCCTCCAAATATAAACCCTTCCAATACTCTCAAATCCTCTCCTTCCTTGGTAATTTTCCTTTCTTCAAGCCCTTAAATTTTAGACATGGGGTCGATCCCCAGGAACCTCCAAGGTGTTATATTGGGTGCACCAGGAGTTACAGGCAAGAGGGTCACGACGTTACCAAAAACCGGCTTGACTGATTTTATGCGGTCAATAATTTCTAGGGAACAAGAAACCAAAGAGCCCTTTTACGTACTAGATTTAGGAGTGGTGTCTGCCCTCTTTGACAAGTGGACACGTACCCTTCCCATGGTACGTCCCTTTTACGCCGTCAAATGCAATCCTGAACCAGCTCTCCTCGGTTCATTGGCGGCTCTAGGCTCAAACTTTGATTGTGCTAGCCAGGCCGAGATAGAATTGGTTTTATCTCTGGGAGTCTCTCCGGACCGAATCGTTTATGCGAATCCATGCAAGCCAGGGTCACACATCAAATACGCAGCCAGCGTGGGTGTCAATTTAACTACATTTGATTCGAAAGAAGAGCTCGACAAAATTCAAAAATGGCATCCGAAATGTGCATTGCTTATTCGGATTAAAGCCCTTGATGATAGGAGAGCAAGGTGTCCATTGAGTTCCAAATATGGCGCGCTTCCTGAAGAAGTCACGCCTCTTCTCGAAGCCGCTCAAACGGCTAGGCTCAATGTTGTTGGTGTTTCGTTCCATATAGGAAGCGGAGCCACATATTCTCAAGCATACGAAGGAGCCATAGCTTCAGCTAAATTTGTATTTGAAGCCGCAGCTCGTCTTGGCATGCCTAGAATGACGATACTGAACATCGGCGGCGGCTTCACCGCTGGATCCCTATTTGACGAAGCGGCAACAGCAATCAAACCCGCCCTGCAAGCTTATTTCCCAAATGAACCGGGCCTAACCATCATTTCTGAGCCGGGCCGTTTTTTTGCCGAGTCGCCTTTCACATTAGCCACCAACGTTATAGGAAAACGTGTTAGAGGAGAGTTAAGAGAGTATTGGATTAATGACGGTATTTACGGCTCCCTGAACTGTATTTTAAATGATCATGCAACTATCACATGCACACCTCTAGCTTGCAATTCTAACAGTGCAAATCCCACGTGCAAAGGAGAAAGGAGCTACAGTTCGACGGTTTTCGGACCGACTTGTGATGCTCTTGACACGGTTTTGACGGGTCATCAGTTGCCGGAATTGCAGGTTGATGACTGGCTTGTGTTCCCTAATATGGGTGCTTATACAGCGGCTGCTGGGTCAAGTTTCAATGGGTTTAACACAGCTGCTATTTTGACTTACCTTTCCTACTCGAATCTGAGCTAGCCGTTAGCTGGTTGGTGGGAGTTCTAAGGTTGCTTTTGTCTCTCCCTTTTGTAATAAAGCAAGAAATTCTTAAACTAAAAAAATGCAATAATATTTCTTGTTTTTTATCAATAATGGATTTTGTATTCATGCATCGAATACTAGTTTTATACTTTTATTTATTTGATTATTTCAATCTCAAGTATTTGAAGTCGAGAAAACCTTTTTATATTCTGCAAATATCCATCTTTTAATATATTGCTCCTTTTTAAATCTAAATTGAGTTAAATATTCAGTTAGAATTTAGTAGAACAAAGAAGTAACTAACTATTTAACTATAATAAATTAATTGGATGATATATTTTTATAAATTCTTAAGATTCAAATCTTTGTTATGACATCTAAAAAAATTATTAAAATTATTGAATACATTGTGGTAATAAGAAAATGTTCTTAAGATTTGATTAATGTACAAAATAATCCGAGAATGCTCTTTATTATATATAAAAAAAAATACATGAGTAAATATTAACTAATTGAATTAATTTGGTTCAAGTTTCTTAGTTCAGATATTCTCAAAGATTCCACATATTTTCAGCCAAATTCTACATTTTGATAATTAATATTGAATTTCTTCTTTCAAGTTGTAAAACAATTTCTTTATTTCCGTGAAAATAGTTTACAAACAAAAAAAGGATACAATTTCTTGTACAAGCTATGGTTTTTTAGTAATAAACGTTGAAATATTGGACCCTATAAATAGTCAAATACTATTTGGTTAAGCACCATAAAAAAAAAATAGCAAACACGTCAATAGTATAATATCTCTTTATTTCCGTACCTTGGGCTAGAGATTGAAAAAAGCCCACATCTGTTAGTTTGGGCTAATAATAGGTTCGAGATGAAGCCCATAAACTATGCATCGGCCGACACTAAAACCCAACTCCACACGAGCATTACTGGCGCTGCCATTGCAAAGACTTTCGCGTCTCTTCTCCGCCATGGAAGCTCTAAGTTCCTCCGCCGCAATCTCCTCCTCCCTCTCCTCCTTTTCTCCAAAACGAAAGGAACTGAATACTCCTCCCATACCCCTCCGATTCCACGTTTCTTCGAAAAGTAAGTCCCCTCCACACTCTCTCTATCATTTCTCTCCTTTACAATTCGTTTTTATTTTATTTTTATAATTTCAGAGGATAAGAAAGATTCGGATCTCCAATCCAGCTCTCACGATTTCAGCATCGTCCCTCTCTTCAACAACCCCTCTTTCTCCAAGGTAAAAAAATTAATTTTTCTTTCAATTTTTTTTTAACTGTGACAAATTGGTAAATTGATGATTATATCGGGGCAATTTCGGGAATTAGGATGCGGCGATGGGATTGGTATTGAGTGCGGCATCGGTGAGAGGATGGACTACAGGGTCAGGCATGGAAGGACCTTCAGTGACAGCTGTGTCCGAGGACGGATTCAATACGGAGAAAGTCTCGACTCTCCCGTGGTCTCTCTTCACGAAATCTCCACGTAGGCGAATGCGCGTGGCCTTCACTTGTAATGTTTGTGGTCAAAGAACTACTCGCGCTATCAATCCCCATGCTTACACTGATGGCACTGTCTTCGTTCAGGTAATTATCGGGTCAATTTGGTTATTTGTTTGATTTGGAGTGTTAGGGTTTGTTGTTAAATTTTATTTATTTATTTCTCTTGCAGTGTTGCGGTTGCAATGTGTTTCATAAGCTAGTGGATAATTTGAACTTGTTTCATGAGATGAAGTGCTACGTGAACCCGGGCTTTAATTATCGAGACGCTAAATGGGATGGTGGATTCAAGTTGTTTGATGTGGATGATGATCGAGATGATGGTGGTAGCGATGTGTTTCCGATCTAAAGAGGTGAAAATTATTGATCTTATGATTTACATACTGTTTATTATACTGGGAACTGGTGTATATTGGGGTTGTACATGGGGGTCTTTCATGTTGTTATTAGTTCTAGTTGGAATGTTAGTGTCATTAATAACAAGTGAGGTTTCATTTTGAGCTGAACAGAATGTTATAATGTAGGAGTGAATATTTATAATGAAAAAACGTTATCTGGAATTGCGTACAATGTTGTCGATGGAATTTGGAAGATCAAGTGTTGGTATTGTTAAACAGTAACCTTGTGAGATTAGAATTTTGATATTATGCATAAGTTGTGATAGGTCTGCTTTGATCTCTTGAAATTTGTGACTTGACAAGCATTCTAGTCGAAGTTTTGAGGATGCGTGGTCTCCTGTTTGCATTGCTCTTAATCATTTTGTCCTCATATATATTACAAATTACTGTTAGAGAAATGAAAATCTTTTCAAGCCCTTTTGGTGGGCACAACATGGTCTTGTGGTTGATATTCATATATCTTGAGGAGAAATTCATCATTAGAGCCTAAGAGGGTAGAAGATAAATATGATGTCAGTCTGCGGATCTAGGAACCCTGCTCTATTTGGTTGATGTGCTTGAATGCAGAGTACCTAAGCCTGTGCTATACTTTCTATGGATACCTATTAGTGGATATCAATAAAGCTAGTTTGGTAGTCACTAATCATAGCAGTTATTGTTTCTTATCTGACATTTTTCCTGATTATTGGAAAAAGAAAATATTGTAACTCTAACATGTGCGATTGGAGAATGATATTTGTCAGACCAATGAATAGTTTTGTTTAACAAATAACGGTTATTGGAGAAATTTCTGGTGATATTATGCAAGAAACCAAGTGAATTAGCTGTTTATATTCAAGAATGAGATTCTGTGAGCAAGCAGTTGGGTAGGTCAGGTTTTGCTGAATGAAAGACAAGCAGATTGAGATGTTCAATATTTTTCCAGTATCCATATGTAGTGCTTAGCATCTCTTCTTTTTTCCAATGGATTTTTAGTTTTGACATGCGTTTATGTTAGAACTGAGATTTTAAACCTGTCTTCTTTGTTTTCTTTCCTTTTTGCTTTTTTTTTAGAAACTAGATCCAGGGTGGAAATGGTGGAAAATGGTGTTTTGGGATTTTCTTTTGATTTTTTAAAAAACTTGGTAGCTAGTGACTTCAAAATCAGACAGTATATGTGTGCTTTTGGATGAACCATCTGTAGATTGCAGTGGATCTGCAGTCCTTCAGGTGGCAATATGTGAATCGTAATAAGTTACTTGTAGTTTGGCTGAATTACTACCGGGTAATCATATGCTGTTAAGCATCTTGCAAATAGGATGCGCTAGCAACTGATGCATTAAGCCAAAGTTTCTTAACTTTAAAGTCTACACTGTGCCATCTGCAGTTGGAGGTATTGGGGATGGTTGAAGCAAAGCATAGACCTGATATCAGAGCCCTTGTTTTGTTGGGAGACCTGCAGTTGGAGGTAAATTTTTAATTTCTAACAGTAAATATTCGTTTCAATATCGGGTGGTCTATTGATCTATGCATCTTGGTAAAGTGATGGCTAATGGTGCTGTGCAAGCTTCTCTAATTAATCTACGGTCTTATTTGATGGGCAAGAAAGAGGTCTTGACACAGCTTTCATGCATAGTTTGTTTTGGGGTAGGAGTAGGACCATCCGCTAGTGAACGATGCTTAGAATATCTTTACATGGGCAGTGCATCGTTAGTACATTGCAAATGCGAGCCCGAAAGGGGCTGAAGGAGTAGGGAAGAGGTTCACTCTTGTAGTTACAGTCTGCTCTGCCTCTCAACTATGAGAGGGATTTCTTGGGCCTATTTGAATTGAAGGTCCAACAAGCCTTCGATTGTTCCAGCGCCTTGCATTTCAAGTGTGATCACTCTCGTACGACTACTTTCCTGACTGCATTCACATGCATCTTCTAATTTATAGTATTTTTCAGTGCTTATTAGTTGCATTTAATCCAATTATTCAACTGCCCTCTTCATGTGTGCATAATGAAATGTCTAAATTAGACAGCATCTTGTGGTTAAATTTGTTGTTATTTATGGTGAAGTGATCTTGGACTGGCACTGCCCTGGTGATATCAATGATTATCACCAAGTCACCAAACCTCCTTTTTAAATAAATAAAAAATAAACTCCTCTGGTTTTCAAGGATGTCTGAATCGTATCAGGAATTGTTTTTTTAAAATATAATTTTTTTTGTTTAAAAATATATTAAAATAATATTTTTTTTATTTTTTTAAAATTTATTTTTAATACCAACGTATCAAAATAAAAAATATTAAAAAATTAAATAAAAAATAAAAAATTATTTTTTAAAAAATACTTTTAAAATATAAAAATAAATGGGCTCGTAAGGGTCGTCATTAGCCAAAATATCTGCTACAGAGATGCCATCTTTACCATATATTTTGTTTGGAGGACATGATTGAAACAGATGGTGTGCAGCTGTGGGAAAGAACAGCACGAATCTGCTTCGATAATTGTAGTTTGAAAGCCAGCCATGTAGCTAATTGTCGATCGATCCCATTTCTAGCTTCATTTAATAACAAACTAGGATAACAAAACTAAAGAAGTGAAGTCGTTTTGTTGAGCAGAAATGCCTCGCAAAGTTAATGTGTGATTAGATAATGGATGGCAAAGTGAATGGACGTAGTGTGTCCACGGATTATCTGTCTGATTATACGATTTAACTTGTTTTTTAAATTGATTTTTATCTTAAAAAACATCAAATTAATTTTTTTATATATTTTTTATGTAGATATTAAAAATAAAAAATATAAAAATATATTCTTATAAAAATACCCTCCATCTCATTGGTAACACATATAAGATTGAGAATATGTTTAGGAACATAACGCAAACCGTATTTTTTAAAATTTTAATTTTTATTTATTTAAAATAAAATTATTTTTATATTTTTAGATTATTTTAATATATTAATATAAAAAATAATTTTTTTAAAAAAATTATTTTAATATATTTTAAAATAAAAAATACCTTAAACCATCCTACCACGGTATTAATGAATTCCAAAGAGTTTAAACTTCCTCATCACCCTTTTGGTCAAGAAGAAAATATTTTCTCTCAAAAGGGCAAATAGTGGTGAGCATAATTTACTCCTGAGATTTCAAGATAAGGTAAAAATCAAGGACCAGTTTCTTGTCCAGCTCAAACACTTATGCCACGTCAGGAACATCCGAACCAGCCAATGAGAGCAATCCTCAGAGATAACCCAGTTCCTCTGCCCATTCACTTTGCCACGCATTATCTAATCACACATTCAACTGCAAAATATAAACCACACAAAAAGAACCTCTCAGCCTCACATTTGCACTCCATCGCCATTAAAACCAGCTAGATTCCCTTCTCCTTCCGATTAATCGCCTTCAGCACACAACACAAACAAGACCAGCAAAAACCAGGACAAAAAAGTTCAAGAATGGCCACTGTCACCTCTGCTGCTGTATCTATCCCATCTTTCACCGGTCTTAAGGCAGCCAGTGCCTCCAATGCCAAAGTCAGTGCCAGTGCCAAGGTTTCAGCCTCTCCACTTCCAAGGCTCAGCATCAAGGCTTCATTGAAAGAAGTCGGTGCTGCTGTTGTCGCCACCGCTGCTAGCGCAATGATTGCTAGCAATGCTATGGCCGTTGACGTCTTGCTTGGAGGTGATGATGGATCATTGGCTTTTGTTCCCAGCGAATTCTCTGTACCCGCTGGTGAAAAGATTGTCTTCAAGAACAATGCCGGGTTCCCACATAACGTTCTCTTCGACGAGGACGCTGTTCCAAGTGGGGTTGATGTGTCAAAAATCTCAATGAGCGAGGAGGATCTCCTCAACGCCAAAGGAGAGACTTTCGAAGTTGCCTTGAGCGACAAAGGTGAATACACTTTCTACTGTTCTCCTCACCAGGGAGCTGGCATGGTGGGAAAAGTGATCGTTAATTAAGTTTAATTACATGAAGAATCTGTAAGGATCATCTCACGTGTCTCTTCTTATTTTTTGGAAAGCAGTAATGAGAGTGTCAGGGATGGACAGAGATTGTATGATGCCCTTTAATTTTTATCAACGTTGTAGTTTTTGTGATGCATCATGTTTCATCTTTGAGCATTCGTGTGCCGTTTGTATCCTATACATTAATTACCAGATAATTCTTGCAGATCTAGTTTCCCCTTTTCCCTAGCTGCAGAATTATAAAATATAAGTGGAAAATGCACTGTCGAAGCTCTTTCTGTGGCCAGATCTAGATACAGAATTCATCAGACTAATCTTTTTATTCACCATTCCGTTAAGTAAATTCAAATTGGAATTATAGTACATTGGCAGCCACCAGTAAACTGCACAGTTGAGAAGGCTCTAGACCTTGATTGAATCAGTATAAGCTGTATGTTGTTGTCTCTCGTAAATGAAAACAAAACTGGAACCTATGTAGTTAATGCATCAGGGAGGTTTGTACGGACTCCGAGCACCTTACCACCAACATCTGGAAAAGTCTCTTGTCCTGGCAAGGGGCTTACTTTACCATTTCCATCTACCTGCACAGGGTATTTAAGAAGGTGTCCTTGCAATAGTGTAAAATTCTCCGCCGTGAACTTCTTCCAGTTATCTTCAGCGATTTTGTTCACACTCTTGACACAATCCAGACTTTCAGGCTCTTTAAACAAGTTATCAACCAACCCCAAGTGTTCTGCCCAGAGAGACATTCGATATCCGTATACCTGAAGAAGACACATCAATAAGCTTGATCAGCTAACCGAGGTTAGGATCCTTACAAAGGCATATCCAATGAGAATATGTTCAATAGCAATTAAATTGGCTTGGGCTCTGGGATATCCTAGAATGGAGGCAATAAAACTGAAGGACGCAATTGTTTCAGGTTTGAACTACAATGGTGAAGGTATAAACCTGGCCTAGTGGATGCCTCTTCTTATTGTTCCATGTATGATGGGGTTGATATGCACCCATCGCAATCTCGGTATCCCTTGAACCGGCCATAGATCGTTGGTTAATGTTGGCAGACCCCAGTATTACGTACTCATCATCGACTACCATTCCCTTTGCATGTACGTAAATCATAAACCGTTGAAATTTTTGAGACATTGAAACCTGAAAAATGGTCACCACCAAATTATCAAGACAAAAGGAACATATATGATGCAATGCTTGAAATTAGCTAGTGTATCAATGGAACTATAATAACTCTGCCTCTTCCCCGTTTTCCACTCAATGAATGAATTGAAGTCAATCGATCCTTTTTAGTTATCAGAAGTTTTTATCTTGGAAAAGAATGTGTGATCATTGGATAAGTGGAAGATAAGTTCCGTGCAGTATTGTTACCGTTTGATCACCAGAATTGTTTGAACCTGGCACCTCTTCCCTATTACCAAGACAGTAGAAATTTAGGTAGTCTTGTGGGTGTGAATTCTCAAGATTCATGGATTTCAACTCATTTGCTATGACTTCATACATCATTTGCATTGTCTGTCCCTGTAACAGAAAAAAAACACATTAGTCACATGGATAAAATTCATATGGCAAATAAAGTAGGACACAATTTCCCTCTTGCAAAGAAAACAAATGACTGCCATAGCTCAAGAAATTAACAGCAGCAAAATATGGAGATTTACAGAATTGCCTTTACCAGCAGAAAGCATGGCATAAAGGTAGGAAAGCAGATTAAATTTTTTTATAAAAATGCAACAAAAGATACAAAAGGTTTATCTGGAACATAGTCTCACTCTTAAGCGATGCAAATGTGGTAAACTTTAAAAATAAAAAAATAAAAAATTGAATCTTCCTCTCCATCCTTGCAGTGTTCTCAACTTGCGCTTAAGAAATAACAAAAATTGCATGTAAAATCACCTGCCAAAAGAGGATTTCTTGAACAGAGGCGGAAGTGGGAACGCCCTCGGGCCACATTGGTATTACTACATAAACAGCAAATCTCTCCTTTGCTCTTATTTTACTTGCAATCTTCAATGCCAACTCCATCGGAATTAAGTTTTCAGCACCTAATCATACCAAAAAGAAAAAAAATGGTTAAAATAAAAGGAAAAGTGCCTTTTATGAGAATTTCTGAGGCAGATATGAAAGTCAAGTAAACAATAGGTATTACTGTGACCTAGACCTAAATTAATAGCTGAAATGTTTTTAAATCCAGGATTATGAGTTTAAGACAGAAGACATATGCTCTGTTAGAAAAGGTTTATTTTAGCAGTATAGATGAGGTGACTGTTTAAGTATATTTTAGACAGTGAAATAACCTGCATTTTTATAATCCGACCACGCAAATGATGACCCAAGGAAATATTGATTCTCAATATATATGAAGTGTTGGGCAGATCTGATTGCCTGAATGTATGCTCTCTGAATGCTCTTGTCAATAACCAGATTTTTAGCACAAACGAGATTCTGCAACAAAAAGATGAAATAGAATTTGATCAATTACGGTAATGTAAAAATTCAAATGCGGTGATGGTCATGCCAAATCAACAGAAAGGTCACACGCTATTTTTTTTTTTCCAATCTACAAAAAAATTAACCTGTTTTTCAGCTTGATAAACATCTTTGGGAAATCCTTTCAAAGATCCTGAATCTATAGATCGGAAAACCTGTCAATTCACAAGAGCCACTAATGAAAATTTAATGTTACAAAGACTTTAAGAAGTCCAAAAGGTTTGCATAGAAAAGTGCATGCTAATGAACCTGAACATGCCAGTTTTCAGGGTCATCTTCCTCAGACACCCATAATGTAGGATCATCATTAGGGACTGATGGCGAAGGACCAAGTATCCATGAGATCCGTTCTAACTTTATTAATGCATCGTCACGCCAATGAGTTGCCCTTTTGAAACTTCGTCCAAACTCTGACCATTTTGAGGCTTTCCTCCATCGCTGCTCAAAGTTAGTAAGCACATCATATGCAGCAGGCCCTTCAATTCTGCAATGCAAATCATGCCATGGTTGCCTTGGACCCTTTGTTCCTGCCTACCATTAAAAGAACGTACAAGGTAAATGGATAGTTCGCTATGCTAGCGCCAATGATCTGGAAGAGCATGCTAAATATAAATCCTGAACATGAAGATTGATCACAGTGTATCATCAGAGAAATTGAATACTCACTGGAAAAGTCGGATTATGATAATCATCCTGAAAAACAGTGTCAAGATCCCGAAATAAGCGATGTTCTGGTGTATCATAGCGGCCATCACAAAGATCTAGACCCCCTATAAAAGCAGTTATCTTCCGGTTGTTTCCAGATGCCTGTGTATCCACAAGTACACATTTCTGATGGTGTGTATAGAGGGTCCCAATGACCTGAAAATAGATATCACAATAAAGCTGTCAGCAAAGGTGCTGTTCAATCAGAAAACATGAGAGTGAAATCTATGGATGTTAGACTTATAGAGGCATTCCAAGTGAATTTTATATATATCACCAGCATCAAAGAAACATATCCTTGATTAGACAATGTTAGGATAACATCTTTTCCCATTTAATAGTTTATATAACAGTCACTAACAAATTCATTTAAAAATGATACAGACATTACATGGACAACAGATCTCTTTCAAGAATCACCTGGCTAAAGAATGAACCAGGCTTTCATTCATAATCAAACCAAATTTGGACATTTTGACACACATGTCTAAGTTTGATGATTTGTTAATAATTCACTCTGGATTGAGGATAAAATACAATAAACAGGTGTGACTTCATCTTTAATAAACCTATTTTCCTTCTATTTCTAATTCCTCAATCCTTTATTAACTTTTTAAGAAACAGGACAAGGTAGCATGATCAAAGATGTGGCTAGAAGTATCGCCCTGTCTAGGCCCAGAAAAAACTGCAAACCACTGCTCATATGATAAGCAAGCAATTCTAATAATCAAACAATCACTGTATTAGTGATTAGTCATGTTAGAATTGATGAAGAAAATGATGGTACAGTAAGTGGAAAACTAAGCATGCCTGCTGCCTGAAAATGCTGAGCTTACTGCTAGCATAACGAGGTGACAACACACAATTCACTGAAGAATGCTTGAAAAACTTCCGAGTTTCTTCATCATGAGTCTGCATCACTCCATTCTGCAAGCAACACCTTTTCAACATTACGATTAAGAATCTCCAATCACAATTCAACCACCGATAACTCA